>Ga0268252_1001023_pt1 | contig 16623 bp, 16 predicted proteins | sample AgamicMgSfrz_FD_200244 | JGI IMG/M metagenome (GOLD analysis project Ga0268252, IMG submission 200244) | Agave microbial communities from Guanajuato, Mexico - Mg.Sf.rz (v2) (version 3) | ecosystem: Host-associated > Plants > Phyllosphere > Phylloplane/Leaf | place: Guanajuato, Mexico | collected... | reverse complement strand
AGAAGACTATGAGAATTTTTATTGAGGTGAACGTAGATGTTTAAAGATATTTTCCAAAAAAAACAAAAGAAAAAATACATTGTTGTTCCACAAAACCAAGAACAAACAAGAAAAGAAATTCCAGATGGAATCGTAATAAAATGTAAAAAGTGCCAACACATTTTATATACGAAAGATTTAGAGAAAAATTTAAAAGTGTGTACGCAATGTCAATATCATTATCCATTATCTGCACGTGAGCGAATTGGAAGTTTAGTAGATGAAGGAACATTTGTTGAATTCGATGCAGAGATGACTTCGTCAAATCCACTTTCTTTCCCTGAATATGAAGAAAAAATAGCATCTGATCAGAAAAAAACAAACTTACAAGATGCCATTATTACAGGAAAAGGCATGATTGAATCCTATCCTGTTGTAATTGGTGTCATGGATCCTTCATTTCGTATGGGAAGTATGGGTTCAGTTGTTGGAGAAAAAATTACACGCGCTATCGAACATTCTCTTAAAACAAAAACACCATTTTTACTTTTTTCAGCAAGTGGAGGAGCAAGAATGCAAGAAGGCGTTTTATCGTTAATGCAAATGGCAAAAACAAGCGCAGCCTTGAAAAAATTGGATAAAGCAGGGCTTTTATTTATTTCCATCATGACCGATCCAACTACAGGAGGCGTATCTGCTAGTTTTGCTTCTCTTGGTGATATCAACATGGCAGAACCTGGTGCGTTAATTGGTTTTGCAGGAAGACGTATTATCGAACAAACCATTCGTCAAAAACTTCCTGATGATTTCCAAACGTCTGAATTTTTATTAGAACATGGTCAATTAGATCAAGTTGTTCATCGCCATGAATTAAAAAAGAATCTTGCTACTATTTTACAACTTCATCAATAAGGAGAGAACATAATGAGCGAATTAGAACAAGAAAAATCATTACAATCGATTAAAAAAACAATTTCAGAGTTAAAAACATTAAGTGAAACATCCGATATCGACTTGTCTGCTGAAATTGCTCGTTTAGAAGAAAAAGCAAAACAGCTTTCAGAAGATTACTATAAAAATTTAAGTCCTTGGCAACGTGTTCAATTAGCTCGCCACGGAGAACGTCCAACTACACTTGAGTACATTGAAGCCATTTTCGATGATTTTATTGAACTTCATGGCGATCGTGTTTTTGGAGATGATCAAGCTATTATCGGAGGTATCGCTTCGCTTAATGGGCAACCCGTTACGGTTATTGGGCATCAAAAAGGACGTAACACAAAAGAAAATTTACAACGAAATTTTGGTATGGGTCACCCAGAAGGGTATCGCAAAGCGCTTCGTTTAATGGAACAAGCAGAAAAATTTGGTCGTCCTATTGTCACTTTCATCAATACAGCAGGTGCTTACCCAGGAATTGAAGGAGAAAAAAGAGGACAATCAGAAGCGATTGCACGAAATTTACGTGAGATGGCAGGTCTTGAAGTGCCAATATTATGTTTTGTTATCGGAGAAGGTGGAAGTGGAGGAGCGCTTGGCATCGGTGTTGGAGATCGAATTTATATGTTAGAAAACAGTTATTATAGTGTTATTTCACCTGAAGGGGCAGCCGCTATTTTATGGAAAGATTCTACACAAGCTCAACGAGCAGCAGAAGCGATGAAAATTACCTCTCACGATTTAAAAGAATTAGGTGTAATTGACGGAATTGTTCCTGAACCAAAAGGCGGGGCACATCTTGATAAAAAAGCGCAAACAGATTTTGTAAAAGGTTTTATCGAACAAGGTCTTCAAGAGTTAACAACTCTTTCAAAAGAAGAACTTATTGAACAGCGTTATGAAAAATATAAAAAAATCGGAGAAGTTATTGAAAAAGAAAACATGGATTAATCCATGTTTTCTTTTTCAATTTTGAATTTTTTTACTTTTGCTTCTAATTCTTCTACCATTTTCGTTAAGAAATCAGTTGATTTTAACACTTCATCCATTGAAGCAACTTGTTGTTCTGTTGCAGCTGCTACAGAATTTGTATTGGTTGCATTTTCATCTGAAATAAACGTAATACGTTCAATTGATTCTACAATTGATTGAATCTTTTCGTTAATCGTGAAAATAACATTTTCGATTTCTTCTACTTCCGTTTTCACTTTATCCACATATCCTGTAATTTCTTTAAACGAATGTCCTGCTTCATGGACCAACTTGATTCCTTTTTTCGTTACTTCACTTTCTTCTTTTGAATTGAGTACTACGTTATCTGTTTCTTTTAACATTTCTTCAATTAATTTTTTAATTTCTTCTGTTGAGTGCGAAGATTCTTCCGCCAATTTTTTCACTTCATCAGCAACGACAACAAACCCTTTACCATGTTCACCCGCACGAGCAGCTTCAATACTTGCATTTAAGGCAAGTAAGTTTGTTTGACTTGCGATTTGTGTAATAATTTCGATAATAGATGTAATCTTTTTCGATTTTTCTTGAAGCGATTCCATTGATTTTGTCACCGTTTCCGATTTTTCGTTGATCACTTCCATTTGTTGAATCGTTTTTTGAACAACTTTTTCTCCTTCTTCTGCTTTTTCTTTTGCACCTTCTGTTACATTAGCTGCATTTTGAATACCAGAAGAAATGATTTCAGCTCGTTCTAAAATTTCTTTTACAATATCATTTGCTTGGTTTGCATTATACACTTGTGTTTGTAGCCCGCTTTGAATTTCATTGATATTTTGAAGATTCATTTTTGCTGCTTCAGTCACTTCTGTTGAACTACCTAACAATTGTTCTGATGTAGAGGTAACGCTCATTGTATTAACAGATACATCATGTAATACTTCTTTTAAATTTTGAACCATTGTATTAAAGTCATCAGTTAATTGTCCAATTTCATCTTTTCTTTTTACTTTTACTGGTTCTACTGTTAAATCTCCCTCTGCTACTTTACGTGCATATGTAATTACATTACGTAAAGGTTTCATTGTTTTAGAAATAAGCCAAATAGTTACTACTCCTGCTAATAACATCGGAATCGCACCAAATAGTAATGTTTCTTTTACAATATCGTTTGTACGTTCTGTAATGACATTTGCATCAAAATCAATTGCATTAACAGCAATTACTTCTTTTTCAGGATTATGATCTTTGAAAATTGGTGCATATCCTGTCATTTTCTTTTCTCCGTTAAATGTATAAACATTTGTATAAACAGGTTGTTTTGTCTCTAATATTTTTTCCATTGCTTTTGGATTTACATACGTTTTCTTTCCAAGTGTCCCTTCCATACCATCACTTTTTGCAAGTAAGGTACCATCAAGATTCGTTACGTATTGATCTTTAAAGATTCCTTTATGATGCATCGTCCAGTTCAAATATTGAGTTACATTATTTTTCACTTTATCAAATTTTCCATTTACTAATTGTTGAATATCATCTGGATTAAATAATCCTGTTGTGATATTTGCACACCCAATTAACTCCACTCCTGCCGATTCTTTTACTTTATCGTAACTAATCCAATAGGTAACACCTGAAGTTATGATTATACAAAAGACAATAACGCCCATGATGATAACACCTAAACTTTTTGTAATTGTTTTTAGCATATCTTTCACTCCTCCATTGCCTATATTATCCACTTTTTTTATACAATCAAGTTTTATGAGTAAAAAAAAGAATGACGACCGCCATTCTTTAAACTCCTTTTTTATTTAAGCTTCTTGTCATTATTTACAAAATCGAAAGTAGATTTTTTTTCCACATTCGTGATAAGATAATAACAAGTTTATACATATAAGGAGAGGTTTTTTTTGAAAAAGTTTATTGAATATTTTAGAGAATATGAAAAAATTACCCATAAAATTAATGGTCTAACAAAAGAATTAGAAAATCTTCCGTCTGGCGCATCCGACTTTTTAATTGAAACTATTCGAGAACGAATCTTTGAATTAACAAAAGAAAAAGATGCATTTGAACAACAATCTATTTATACAGAAGAATATTTTAACCAACAAAAAATGTGGAACGAATAAAGACCTTGAAAACAAGGTCTTTTACACTTTTTCCATTTCAAGTGTTTCTACCATTCGTTTTGTCAGCTTTATTACTTTTCCTTTATGTTTTAATGCCGCTCGTTGCGCAATATTTTTATCGCGAAAACGTTTTTCCTCTATTTTTTTATCTCCATCTACGACTTGATAATAAATGGTATGTACATCGGTTAAAATAACTTTTTTCATACTCGTCACCCCCAAAATTCTATATCTTTATTATACCATTTAATGTAAAAAAAAGGTAATTAAACCGTTATTTTAAAGGACTTTTTTCTTTTTATGGAAGTAAATAAAAGAGGTGAAATTATGTTTCCATTCCGTCAAGCATTATCTTCTAAAAAACAAAAAAAAGTTACAACTGCGACAGTTTCATTGATTTGTCAAGAACAGTATGATGAAATACGAAAATTTATTCCATTATTAAAGAAAAACGATGAAAATGTTCTTTCTGGTATTGATGAAGCGATTTATACACTTCTTCAACAAGAAGACCAACGAAATTATTTGTTTCAATTTTATACGTATTTACTTGAAACAAAGTCTCCTGTATTATTTCAATTATTTTATGAAACGCTTTTATTCAATCCTGATTTGTATCAATTTTTGCAACAATCTTATGATTATGCTAGTGAAAATGAATTCGATTATTTTTTATTATCCACTGCTGAAGAATTTGAAGATAAAGAAGCACAAAATTATGCACTTGGGATTTTAGCCACATTAAAAGATTCTTTTTTTGCAAACGAAGAATTAAAAAAAGCGTTTGAAGAAAAAAACGATCATGAAAAATAATTATTTTTCATGATCGTTTTTTAACTCTACTATTCTCTCTAGACACAATGTTGCTCCGTATAAGGAAATAAATCCAAATAACGATGTCATACTAATCGTGGCTGCGCTATATTTTGGATAAAAATACACAATTCCCGCAATAGCTGTAATCATAAAGAGAACAAATAATAATCCACAAGAAATTACACCAAGGATATATAACCATTTCATGTTTTCATCACCTATTTTGTTATAAAACAGAGATTAGGATTTAATCAATTTTTCGTCACTCTTTTTTTCTAACGTTTTTCGATCATATACATGAATTCTATCATTTGTCACAATATAAAGTTTTTTTCCGATATAAAACATTCTTGGATTTTCTTCATTGGAAGAAAGTTCAATTGCTCGATTTAGTTGGAATCCATTTTTTTGGTCAAATTTCATTAACACGTAATACTTATTATACTCTACATTTGAAAGTTGGAATCCGATCAAGTTATCTTCTTTTGAGAAAAAGAACGCACGATGATTCTTTAACGCTTCAGAGGATGTATCAGAATCTCCTATAATTTTCGAAAATTCTTCCACAGGATAATTCATGTTTTCAATATCAAACATCGATAATTTAACTCCGTTATCTACTCCAAATCCAATCAAATGATTTTTATCATAAGGATGCAAATAACTGCTATAACCAGGAATTTTTAATTCACCTTTTACCGTTGGTTTTTTTGGATTATGCAAGTCAAGCGTGAATAACGGATCAACTTGTTCAAAAGTTACAACGTACCCTTTATCACCCATAAAACGAACGGATTTAATTTGTTCACCTGGAGCTAAATTCTCAACACTTCCCACTTGTTTTAATTTTTCATTTAATACATATACATAATTACCTGAAGTATTTGTTGTAGCAATTCGGACATATCCATCATACTCATCCATTGAAAATTGATTTAACGTATGCCCTTCTACTTTTCCTACACGTTCAAATGATACATCTTCTTTATGAATGGAAAATTTTTGGATCACCGTTTCTGATTCTTCCGTTGATGTTAAATAAACTGCATTTTCTGACATATAAATTCCATTTCCTGAACCTAAAAATGTACTCATTTTTACAGGCTCTTTTTTTGTAAGAGAAAGGGAATAAATTGTTACATATTCATCTAATTCTCTTTTAGGTCCATAATGAAAATCATCAAAATTAATTTCCTTTTTTTTCTTTATTAATGAATCGTGATAAATCGGAAGAGACGTTTCGATGGGTTCACTATATCCGATTTCTTTATCTACAACAACATAGATTTCATCGTTGATTTTTCGAACGCCAAGCGTTGTTCCTTCCATTGTTACACTTCGTTCTTTTTTCATGGTTTTTTTGTTATAGATTTCAACTATCGTTTTAGCATTTTCTTTTCCAATAATCACTACTTTTTGAACGTCCACATATACTTCACTTAATTCAACGTCATCGTCATAGACAATGGATGCTTTTACTTTCCCGTTTAACGTTATTTTTTCAAACTCATTTTTATTTACTTTATAAAAATACTTCCCATCCGTTTTAATGGTATCTCCTTCATCTATCCCTTCTTCTTGCACATTTGTTTTAGAAAAATTCTCCGATACTTTCGAAGAACTACTTCTCGATCCATCTATCGACTGGAAGCTGCCACTTGTCGATTTAAGCGAAGATGGACTTAACACGCGTCCGCCTGAATCAGAAATATCCCTTACACCATCACAGGATTGTAGTACAGCTGGTCTCAACACTTTTCCATCACTTCCGCCTCGACAACTTCCTCCGCTAGAATGCGATGTATTTCGCTCATTTTTTAATACACGAACTAATTCTCTTTTCGATGTAATTTTTTCCACATCTACCCATTCCGTTTTTAACATTTTTCCAAAAATAACCAATAAAAAAATGGAACAAATGCTTAAAACTACATTTTCTTTCTTCATGAAACCCCTCCTTTTCTTCGACTATAACAGAGTTTTTTGAAAATGAAAGTTTCTTTTTCAAAAATACCAAAAAATGGCAATTTATTCTTTAGAAAAACTTGATCTTTTTGTTTTTTTCCTTATGGTAAAGGCACAAGTAAAAGGAGGGGGAAAAATGAAAAAATCAATTTCGATTGTTCTTACTACAGTTTTACTCACATGCAATTTAACAATCGCCGCTCCATTTTCTACTAACCATGTTCTTGCTGCTAGCAATGATATTTCTGTTAAATTATCTAATTTTTTAGGAAATGTTACACAATCCCCATTAGAACTAACAGATATGTATTATGTAAATAACGATACAGCAACAACATTAACAAAAGGGACAGTTTACACCTTAAAAGTAGAAAATGGTGCGTTTAATTTGTATAACGGCACGACTAAAGTAGCCTCTTATGGCTCTAGCTTTACATTAACACCAAGCACGTACAATTCAACTCATTTAATTAAACTAAACGGTAGATCTTATTTAGGCTCCATGAATTTTACCATTGAGTCAGGTTATATCCGACCAATCAATACATTACCATACGAAGACTATTTAAAAGGCGTAGTTCCTCGTGAAATGCCTGCTTCATGGAATGAAGAAGCGTTAAAAGCACAAACCATTGCAGCACGTACTTTTTCCATTGATGATATTGGAAAAACTGTACTTGATACACAAGGTTATCAAGTGTACGGGGGATATGTAGTTGATCAATATACAGATAAAATTAATCGTGTGATTGATTCAACACAAAATCAAGTACTAAAATATAATGGTGGTTTAATTAGCGCTTTATATTCTTCTAGTAATGGAGGAAAAATATTATCTAATACAAATACATACGGAACAACTAACGTTCCTTATTTTGTGACCAAAAATGATCCTTATGATTTAGCTGCAACAGCAAATCCGAATATGAACTGGTCATTTGCTGTCAACAAGACACAATTAGATATGACAGGTAAAAGTTTAGCAACTCCTGACTCTTGGTGGAGTACTGCCAATGAAAAAGATACTTCTTTAATGAGCAACTTTAAATCAGGACTTAAAACATACGGATATGTTGCATCTAAATACGATATTAAAATTCTTTCTATTTCAGAACTTAGTTTTACTACTAGTTATACACAAACACAACGAATTGATGGTCATGTAAAAGTGAATTATTACTTAAAAGATACCTCAACAGGTACATATGTAATGGAAAATGGTTTATTAAAAACAAATACGGTAACCATTGATCGACGCGCTTATGATATTCGTTCTATGTTCGGAAGCACATTAATGAAAAGTCCTTATGTTAAAAGTGTAACTTCTTCTAGCACTTCCTTTACTGTAAATGGCGGCGGATGGGGACATGGAATCGGAATGAGTCAATACGGAGCCAATGAAATGGGGAAACAAGGATTTAACTATCAAAGCATTTTATCTTTTTATTACCCTGGAACAACACTTTATGGATCAGATTCTGGCGCAGGGACAGTTACTCCGCCTCCTGCAGATACGACTCCACCTGTTCTTTCATCTGTTCAAGCAACAGTAGATGCTCAAAACAATGTATCGGTTTCATATAGCACAAATGAAGATGCGACTACATCCGTTACATTGCTTAATAGCAACAATACAACAGTTGCTACATTAAAAAATGCAACACTGGAATCAGCAGGCACAAAAAGTCTTACTTGGAGCGGAAAAGATATCACCGCAGGAACTTACACATTAGTTATTACATCAACTGATGCAGCAGGAAATAAAGCAACTGCAACTAAATCAATTACACTTGTTCCATTATTTCAATCTTTTTCGATCGGTGTTATCGAAAATACCTATTTATATGATACAACAACAAGTCTAAAATCTGTTTCCGTTATTGGACCACAGTCTCTTAAAGTTATTGGTCAACAAGGAGACTGGTATCAAATTAATACATGGTTAGGACCAAAATGGATTCGTCCATTAAATGTAGTTGTAGATGTGTCAAAAAAAGTAACATTAATGGAAAATACACCAATGTATAATAATGTAAAAGATACAAAGTCTATTTCAACACTAGGTCTTCAAACTGTTACGGTTAAAGCGCAACTAAAAGGAACCAATTGGTATAAAATCAGTTCATGGCTTGGTGATAAATGGATTTATTCCGATCATTTAATCGAAGGAGAAACACAAAAATTATCTACTACGTTAACTGTATTTGATAATGTGTCCCTTTATAATGTTCCGTTTTCAAATACAACAAAAGTTTCTACGCTCGGTCCCCAAAAAGTTCAAGTCGTTGAAAAATGGAACAATTGGTATAAAATTAAAACATGGTTAGGAGATAAATGGATTATTCCTACCTACAAAGTAGAAGGAACAATCAAAACCATTGCTAGTACTTTATATTTAACCAACGTAACAACTCTTCACGATGCTCCATTTGAAGATAAAGCCACTATATTAGCTCTCAGCCCACAACCTGTAAAAGCGACTGAAGAATGGAACGGTTGGTACAAAATCAATACTTGGCTTGGTCCAAAATGGATTCAACCTAACGTTTAAGAACAAAAAAGAAGATTTTGAAAAAAATCTTCTTTTTTTATGAAAAAGTAGTTGACAAAGAAAAAATGTTGTGTATAAAAGGGGTGTACAGCTCCTTTGAAAAGGGCAAACTAATCGAAAGGTTAGGACGCAAAACTACGAGGCTAATGGTTAACGATGCTAGTCGGGTTGCCAAAGGAATTGATTGAAAATTCTATATGGCTTTTACATTAGGGGTGATGTACATGAGAAAACAAGACATATTACTTTATGTGTCCCTCATCAACTTTTTTGTTCGAAATGTAGCCTTCTTTAAAACGTGCCTTCCCAGCACGTTTTTTTTATGAAACGAAAAGGTTTTTTTCTTCTTTTTGATAAAAAAAGTAGAAAAGGAGTTCTGGACATGTCTAATATCATCCCATTTAAACCACGCGAGAGAGAATGCCGTTATTACTCATTTAGCCTTAATTATGATCAATATTTATTAGTCTATTTCGAAGATACGAAAGAAGTTTCTTTTTATAAAGCCGTTTATACTGACGATGATGAAATTAAAACGAAGCCTCTTTCTAAAGAAAGAATTCAAGAATTATTTGATAGTATTTTCGATTATTTCTTTTTATCTGTTGACGATCCAACTACTCATCAACATCAAGAACGCTATGCTCTTTTGCTTCAATTTGATTTTGAAGATGAACTATTTGGCGTTTATTATCACGAAGACGATTCTTCTCTTCCGATGCTTTTATTTAAAATTGTCGATAAAAAAGCAGAAAAAATCGAAAATCCTTTTCAGTTAAAACGTGCCGTTCATTATTTTCAAGAAAAATTTGATGTAGAAATGATATAAAAACCGACACAATGTGTCGGTTTTATTTATTGTTTCATTTCTTTCATATTAAGAAGAGATAACGAATAAACGCAGTTATTTTTAATTTCAATTATTTTCGTTTTGCGATTCCCTGAAACATCATGCGTCTCTAGTACGTGGCAAAGAAATTGATACATTTCTTCAAAAAGCACACTCATCGTATGGTGATCAATGTGTTTATTTTCAACTTGTTTTTCAATTTCTTGAAATCGTTTTTGATCCATTTTAATTGGACTTGTTTTCATTTTTTTAATCGTTTTTTGTAATCGTTCATGCATTTTTTTTGTTTTTCCATCTTTCATTTTTTTTAATGCCTTCATTTTCCTTCCCAAAGTTAAACGCAAAAACACAGTTGTTTTTTGGTCTCGAAGAAGAGAAATAAATATTTTTTCTTTTTCTTGCAACTGATTTTCTTCCAATGTATGCAAATATTTTTTGTAACGTCGATAATGTTGGTATTGCCGTTCCGCCATTGTACCTTTTTCGCTATTACAAAACGAACATGCGATCGCAAAATTTTCTTCTCTATGTTCTCCACCTTGCGATAATGATTTTTTATGATCAACCGTTACAAATTCTTTATAGGGTATTTCTTTTTCGCAATAATAGCATACGTGTTCACTTTTATCCCGAAAATGTTTAATACGTTTTTTTTCAGCACTTGAAAGACTTTTTCTTTTTTTCATTCCTATCTCTCCTTTTCTTTTATTATATAGAAAAAAGAAAATAATCGGTATCTTTTTTTATATTTGTGTACATGCTAGCTTCTAGGAGGGATAACGATGAAAACAGTTTCTATTTATATGCATTCGATTGTTGATGGGTATGAAGTTTGTATTTTTGATGAAAAAGAACAAATGATGGATTTTTCCTTAACGAAAGGTTTTTTATCAACATTTGATGAAGCCACTTCTTATATTGAAACATTATTAAAGAATGATTTATTAACTATATTACATGTTTTTTATGAGTCTCCGCCCAGTTTTTCAAGTTACCTTGATCATGTCGCCATATAAAAAAACGGAGATAACTCCGTTTTTTTTATTTTAACGATTTTTCTGCTAACGTTGCTACTTCACCGCGCAAGTATTTGATTTCTTCTGTATATTGACCAAACGGTGTTTCCAAAATAACAGGAATATGTTGAAATACTGAATGATTGGCAATTTTTTTCAATGTTTCTTTTCCAATATACTCGTCACTTGCTCCAATGTTCGCATGGCGATCTTTTTTTGCACCAAGTGGAAATTTCGAACCATTTAGATGAAGCACTTTTAAACGATCTAATCCAACTGTTTGATCAAAGTGTTCAATCACACCTTCAAAATCATTTACAATATCATAACCATATGAGAAATTATGGCATGTATCCATACACACACCCATTATATGTCGTTTTGATTCTTCGACACCCGCAATAATTTGTGCGATTTCTTCAAATGAGTTCCCAACTTTCGATCCATCACCTGCCATGGTTTCTAAACAAAGTGTTACTTTTTCATCTCCCGTTAAAATTTCGTTTAACGAATCGATAATATTTTGAATCCCTACTTCTACACCTTGTTTTACATGAGCGCCTGGATGAAACACAACGTTTGGAATTCCTAATGCTTCTGCACGTTTGATTTCTTCTTTTAATATTTCTTTTCCAATTGTACGCGCTCGTTCTTCTCCCCCTAAATTAATCGTATAAGGAGCATGAACCACGCCATGTTCTAGCGAAATTCCATGTTTACTCATTAATTCTTTTGCTTCTTCAATATGAAATTCTGTAATCGCTCTTGCTTTCCCTCCGCGATTACTTCTCGTATAAATCATAAATGCGTTTGCATTATAGGAAATTGTTTCTTCGATTGCAGCAAGTAATCCCGTTCCTGCAATACTAACATTTGCACCAATTTTCATTTTCATCACCTCTGCTTTATTTTAACATAAAATTGATCATCATTTTTCGACTTCCAGTGATTTTTTTGTAAATAATGCATTGTATTTTATTGTTTCTTTTTTTATTTTTTCCGTCGCTTTATTAATAATCTCTCCATTTACTTCCCCATCGTTCGCGATGGCTTTTTCTTTTTCTTTTAAAATACTTGTTATATTTTGATAATAAGCAACAAATTGTTTATCCACTTCATTGTAATCACCTGCTTTTAACGTTCCTTCAATTTGTGCGACTATTGTCGTCATTTTTCCTGTTTTTTCTTCATATTGTGTTTGAAACGTTGGAACATCTATTTCTTTATTCATTGCTTGCGTAAACAATGTTTCCGCTTCATTTTGCGTTTGATAAAATAATACGATTTCATCATTCGTTTCTTTCATTGCTTGTTGTATTTCTTTTTTTGGCACTAAAATTGTTGCTTTTTTTGATTCTTTTCGAACTGTTTTCGTTTCTTTTTTTTCAGTTGACTTTTCTTCTTTCCCGCAAGCAGCTAAACCCACCACTAATACAGATAAAAAGAAAATGATACTTATTTTTTTCATATCAATCCCTCCCTATTATTACTTTTCACCATCTTATCATTCTTCTTTTTTTTGTCAAAAAAAAGAAGCCAAAAGGCTTCTTTTTTATTTATTGATTGTCGTATCTTTAAATTCTTTTACTGATGCTTTTGTTAATTTTGTATCAAAATATTGAACACTTACCATATCTCCTTTATCGATAAACATCGCATAAGGATATTGTTCCGTTGTGACAGTAAAGATTTTATCACTGTTATCTAAGATAAATTGAACATTTGTTTTATCTTTTACTTCTTTTTTATAAACAGCAACAACTCTTCCATCAATTTTTCCGATTTTCGCATCTTTTGTTGCTGAAGCATCTGTTGAATCACCTGAATCAGCAATAGCTGTTTGATAATTGTCTAATGCTTCATTAACATTTTTAGCATACGCGTACACTTGTGTATCTTTTGCATTTACAAAAGCTGTGTAACGATATACATGGTTCTTATCTTCTAGCGAAACTAACCATGTAGGTTGATCAAAAATAGTAAACAAACCACGAACATTTCCTTTTAAATCTTCTGCTTTCAATGTTCCTTTTGATGAAACACTTTTTGCATCTGTTCCACTAAGACCACTAACGCTATCGTAATACGTAATTTTACCTGTTCTAGCATCCATTGTAGCAAAACCAACCATAGCATCTGAATCACTTGTTGGATTTGTAAAATCACTAAACCATTTCATTTGTTTTTGATTGTTGTAAAGACCTACAACGCCATCTTTGTCCCCCCATTCAGTAGGTTCAACTACACCTGTTTGAGAAGCAAAAATACCTGTCCCTAAGAATCCGTGCGCGTTAAACCAACCACCTTGACGATAAGCACCATACCATGCCATACGTTCTTGCGCAACATCCGTCGGAATGACTTGATCCACGAAAGTTGGAACATCTTCCGCTTTATATTTTGTTTGTTTTCCTGTTTTAGGATCTACTAAAATTGCACCATCTACCACTCGAACATCTCTGTATGCATCATGATGACCATAAGGTACCACATAATATGGTTTTTCATTATCATCTACTTCAAACGAAATGTCCATCAGTACAGCTTTTGGATTTTCTTTACGTACCATGCGCTTCACATTATCTGCAAAATACGCACTTGTTACATATTTCATTTCAGATTTTACAAAACGAGGTTCTGCATTTGGATTTTCAGCATTAACTAAAATATATCCAGGAACATCTTGTCCTTTTAACCACTTACTAAACCCTCGATATTCAATCGGAAATGCATAATAAAGTTTCCCATTAATACTTTGTTTAATTCCTTTTCCTAATTTGAAATAAGAACTGTTTTTCTTCCAAGAAGAAAGTTCTCGTTTAGCAATATATTCTGCATAATCATCTCCAACAACAGGCAACTCTTTTTCATTTGTCGCTTCCAACGATTTTTCTGAAATCGTCGCTTTCGCTACATCCAATTTCGTTTCAGCAAGTGTCATTGGATAGAAAAAGACCATAAAGAAATAGGCAAAAAGAACAACTATTCCTCCGTAAAAATAAGCCGATGTGAAAATTTCATCAGCGAAAATACTTTCAACAATCGCAATCACACCAATCCAAAAAGCAAGCACTGCAAAATAAGCCGAAGGTGTTTGATCAATTAAGGCGATGTTAAAAATCAACATACCGTAAATATAACCTGCTATCAATTTTGCCCCGATATAGGCTTTAATAAGCACGCTTTTTTTGCTTTCTTTAAACAGATTCACGTTGGTAAACACAACACCGACAATTGCAACTAATACAGCTGCTAATGAAAAAAATGTACTCATTTCCTAATTCCCCTCTTTTCTGGTATTTGTTCATACTTCATTATATACGATTTTTTCACTTTGTGTATTTCTTTTTATTTTTCTTTTTTATAGGCAAAAATACCTATATCTTTTTCAATTTTTTCTTTTTATAATAAAAGCAAAAAAGGAGAACATACATATGAAATTCCGTTTAATTAACTGTCTGTTATTATTATTTTTCTGTATCGTTTTCGGAACTCTTGGTTTAAGTTTGCTATATGTTCGTTTAACATCGCCATTAAATGGTGTTAGTTTTTAAAAAATAAAAAACTGCCTTTGAGCAGTTTTTTATTTTTTAAAGATCATATAACCGTAAGGAGGTAAATTTATTTCTTTTCCATCTGCACTTTTTCCATTTCCTTTTAACAAAGTTAAATGTGAATGGATGAATTCGATATTTTTTGTCTGGTTCGTCGCATTCATTACAACAAAAACGGTTTCACCATTTTTTCTTTTTTCAAATGCTAACACATCTTCACGTCCATGAAACACAAGTTCCCCTTGTGAAAGAGAACCGTACGTTTTTCGTAAGGAGATCATATTTTTAACAAACGCGAAAAGCTCACGATCTTGTTTTTCTTCTTCCCAGATCATACATTTTCGACAACTAGGATCTCCTCCTCCTGTCATTCCGATTTCATCTCCGTAGTAAATACATGGACTTCCTGAAAGCGTAAGCTGAAGTAAAAACAATAATTTTACTTTTTCTTTGTTTTCTCCGCACGCATGCAAAATACGCGCCGTATCATGACTTCCTAACAAGTTAAAAGATACTTCGTGTGCATTTTTAGGGTATTTAAATAATAATTCTTCTACTTCACGTTGAAATCCTGAAATTGATAAACTTTCATATGCTGCATAATCCATAATACATTGCGCTAACGGATAATTCATTACCGCATCAAATTGATCACCAGAAAGCCAAGGCATTGCATCATTCCATACTTCACCTAGGATATAACAATCAGGCTTTATTTTTTTCACTTCACGACGGAATTCGCGCCAAAATACATGGTCCACTTCATTTGCCACGTCTAATCGCCAACCATCAATATTACATTCTTCAATCCAGTAACGTGCTACTGAAAGTAAATAATTTTTAACGTCTTCATTTTCTGTGTTTAACTTTGGCATATCTCCTGTGAAAGCAAACATATCATACGATGGAACAGGATTTCGTTGCACAGGAAACTTATGAATATGAAACCAATCTTTATAGATTGATTGCTCACCTTTTTCAAGCACATCTTGAAATGGTTGAAAATAATATCCACAGTGATTGAATACAGCATCAAGCATTACGCGAATTCCGCGTTTGTGCGCTTCTTTTACAACAGTTCGTAGTGTTTCTTTGTCCCCAAACTGCGGATCAATTTCAAAATAATCAATCGTATCATATTTATGATTACTTTTTGCTTTAAAAAGCGGTGTAAAATAAATACCTGTTATGCCTAATTCTTTTAAATAATCTAATTTTTCAACGACACCCTCTAAATCTCCACCAAAAAAATTATCCCACGTTGGTTCTTCTTTCCCCCAAGATTTTGTATCATGAGGATTTCGTTTTTCATTACCGTTACAAAAACGTTCTGGAAAAATTTGATACCACACGGTTTCTTTTACCCAATCTGGTGCTGTAAAAACATCAATTTTATTTAAAAAAGGAAATTTAAATGGATTTTTGCTATGTTCTAATGAAGAGAAAAATCCTTTTTCTGTATAAAACCATGTTTCCCTTTCATCTTTTACTTCAAATAAATATTCCAATCGTCGATTCGTTGGTTTTATTTCTCCTTGCCAAAAATCAAACCATTCATTGCTACCCATTTTCTTCATCGATGTTTGATTCATGTTGCTCCACTCAAATGGATCTTTACTATGTATCACCACTTGCTTCACATCATTTTTTTTCGTTTGAAGACGAATATGAACCCATTGTTCATTGTATGCATATGAAAAATTGTTTTTCGGACGATGATAAATCGCTTCTTTTATCATGTTTTTCCTCTCCCTTCACTTTACTATTCTAAATAGCACCTCTTTTCCCTTTATAAGTAACAAAAAGAAACATTTGAAAAATCAAATGTTTCTTTTTTTAGAAATAGCTGCTTCAATTTTCTCAATAA
>Ga0268252_1001022_pt1 | contig 16632 bp, 15 predicted proteins | sample AgamicMgSfrz_FD_200244 | JGI IMG/M metagenome (GOLD analysis project Ga0268252, IMG submission 200244) | Agave microbial communities from Guanajuato, Mexico - Mg.Sf.rz (v2) (version 3) | ecosystem: Host-associated > Plants > Phyllosphere > Phylloplane/Leaf | place: Guanajuato, Mexico | collected... | reverse complement strand
CAGTTAACATTTTCTATAGTATGTGAGATTGAAATATTCATAAGATCTACTCCTTTTGTTTTTATATAGCGTATTTGTACTATTTCTGCTTACAAAAACAAAATTCCTATATTGTATGCTCCATACAATCTTAGTTAACATAATCACTCTTTCCGGTACACACATCAAAAAAGAACCCTTCTGCCCAAAGGGTTCTCCCAAGCTTTTCTTTTGTGTCATATGCAGCTTTTTATACATCCTTGATTTATCAGCCTTTGTAGTAGGAGGAAGGACTGAAACAATGTATAAAAAGCGCACCTTTTATACATATGCTCATAAGGAAAAATATAGTCCGTATGTAAAAAATGTGTTATTATATGTCTGCACATGTATCTTATAGTAAAAAGCCACCTGTCCGGCAAATACTGGGTGGCTTTTTATTTTGTTAACGCTCCATTGCTTTAAGATCTTGTAAGAGGGATGAATATTTCTGTTCATGAAAGTATAAGTTTGTAGTTACCATAAGACTAATTACTGGAAATAAAAAAGGGTAGATAAGCAGCAGAAATATGCTCTATCAATCCTTTTTTTGTACAACAAATGATCCCCATTACTACAATAAACGAAATATTGTTGTGCTAACTCACAGGTTGGTATAAATGCATTTTTTCAAAAAATGCTCAGGTAATGATCAAAATGTAAGTATTACTCTTAATATGATTTATTTCTCATAGCTCTTCTTAACAGATCGTTTTTTAATGAAAGATGGCTTCAGCTCAGCAATTAAGATTGCCACCATAATTAATACGGCTCCCGTAATCATACGTCCGGTTAATACTTCTTGTAAAAACAAAACGGAGAACAACATCCCGAAAAATGATTCTGTAGATAAAATAATAGCTGCTTTTGTAGCTGTGGTATATTGATGTGCTTTATTTTGAAAAAGATAGGCAAGACTCGTTGAAAAGACTGCTAAATACAAAATTGAATAAACTCCTTCATGTTCCAACGTTGTCGGGATATTTCCTTTAATTAGGACAGCAACTACACTTAATATGGAGGCCGTTATGAATTGGACAATAGTCAGTGATATTGCATCCTCCTTTTTGGCAAAAAGATTTGTATAAAAAATATCGAAAGCAAAAGCTACTGCACATGCAAGCGATAATACATCACCTATGTTTATTGTCATAGAACTCTGTATGGATAATAAGCCAATACCTACAATGGTAATGACTGAGCCAGCCATTTCATATCGATCGATTCTTCGCTTATACAGCAGGTAAGCAATGACAGGTACAATCACAACATTGACTGCCGTTAAAAATGCATTCTTGGAAGGTGTCGTATGTTGCAAACCAACCGTTTGTAAGGCGAAAGCCAAAAATAAAAAGGTGCCAAGTATAGTTCCTTTCCACATGACCGATTTGGTGAGTGTTTTGAGTTTGTATCCAAATAGTATTATTAGTAACAGTGTAGCTAGAACAAACCTTCCTGCCATTACCTGATATGGTGTTAAATATTCTAATGCAATATCGGTTACAACAAATCCACTTCCCCAAACAATGGCTGTAACCAATAGCATTCCATCACCTAAATAGTGTTTCATTCCTCTCCCTCCTTGACTAAAACTAAGAATACCATAAGAGAGAAAGCAATAATTTGATAGCAATTCTAAAATTTTTAGCTTATTTTTGTAATTATTCCAAAAGGGTCTCTTCCATTTCTTTATGCAGTAAGTACAATTTTACTGCTGCGGATAGATTCTCATAAAAAACAAAATCATTACTAAAAGGCTCTAGTAATTGACGTATTTTTGCCATACGATAACGGATGGTATTGGGATGACAACAATGAGCGTCAGCTACTTCCTTCACATTGCTTTTCTTTAACACAAATGTAACCGCAGTATCTAGTAAATCCTTATGTGTTTTTTCAGTCAGAAGAGGTCCCAAATATTCTTGGAGATACCTGCTCGCGAATTTTGCATCCTTTTGATAGAGTTCTATAAGTAGTCGTTCTGATGCTAGATCTGCATAGTTACAAATAGACTTCGTTTCCATGGCAGCTATAATCCGGGCATAGTACGCTTCTCTGACAGCTCGATGGAGTTCTGTATGTGTCTGGTGCACTCGACCGTAACCAATTGTCAGCCCATCAGTTGAAATTCCATATAGGTCCATCCATTCCTTTAGTAATTTGGAAAATTGGAGCTTCCCAGATTTGTCGGTCAACAGGATCAGAATACTGTTTTTATAGGTGCAGACAATACCTGACTTCAAAAATGACTGGAATTTAAGGAAGGAGTCCATCCATTTAGGGTTCTGTGATTGTATCATTTGAATATTGGCAGTAAATACGTATTCCTCAAACGGTTTATTCATCTGTTGTAAAAAGGACTGTAGTTGTGGCTCTGATACCTCCTCTTCAATTAAACACCGCATGATATTTTGTAAAAAGAGGTCATTTTCTCTACCTTTAATATAAGTCATCACTTCAAAAATGACCTCTTCAAAATATTCATCTCCACCAAAACGTAAAATCGGAAAGTCTTGCTCATTTGCAAACTGTAAGACCTCGTCCGGTAAATCCTCGTAAATAGCCGGCTTATAGGCTAAGGCACTTACCTTTAACTTAATCAGCTCTTTAATTGTCTCAATTAAAAGTTCGGGCTTTTGGTTAGCAAATAATAAGCTGCTGAGTACAAGGCTATGAGGTTCAAAAGCTTCCTTTCTCATTGGCTGAATCCCCTCAGTAAATTCAAAATCCAAAATTCCGACACTTATAATTATTTTATGTAATGCATTGTAGCCAGCTACAACTGAAAAATTCTTAGTAAGGGACAATTGAAATAAGTCCTTTACGGTCATCATAAAAATCATCCTTCTTGATAATAAGAGATAATCTCATTATAAAGCATCCTAGTCATTGAAACATAAAGAGTCAAACAAATCGTTCGTAAAATTATACCTTTACGGACTTTTCTTTTAGGTAAGAAATCCATTGTTTTTATCGTTCGCTTAAGTTTTGAATCAAATTACGAACGTTCTGTGTAAATCATATAATTTTACGAACATTCCTGATAGAGGAATAGAGATATAATTCAAATTTAGTATGATAATGTAAAATAGATTAAACTAATGATTTGCCATCGTTAAACGTGACTGTTAGAATCTACATTTTTAAAAATTAGTTTGTAGATTTTCTTCAACAAATGAGTAGAAGATACTCATCAAAAAAAGCCTTGTTATATAAAAATTAAGGCTTCTTTTTATGGTGAAGATATTCGATTACATAGAATTAGTTAACTTCAATCTCAAATTCAATTTCTTTCATTTTAGAAATAAATTCTTCTCTGAAGCCCTGAATACTTTTGTTTGTGACATATACATCTAGCCTCTTTTTAGCTCGAGAACACCCAACATAAAATAGCTTGTATGCTAACAATACTCCGTCAATTCTATTTACTGCTGAAATACACTTTTTAAAGGCTGAAATGTTTAATTTGTTATCAAATGATATAAAATCTTCAGAAAAAAATTCATCATAAAAATGTTGATTGACTTTAAGAGAATTTTTTATATTGAGAATACATGATACATATTGCTGTTCATACTTTTTATAATCTGGAGCTTTTAATTCTGATACTTTCTTTCCCATGGACTCAGTAAACAATTTAACATGATTCTTTACCTCTTTATTGATAACATTTAATTCCTCATAATTAAACAATTCCTTAGAAAACATTTCTAAAAACAAATACATTTTAACATTTGGGTTCCTTGTTCCATCAGAGACCTTTAAAGCAACATGATCATAGCCTTCCCCCTTAACTGCATGTTGAGTGGAAATACTAGGGTTATTTATTTCTCTGTAACAATTTATAAATTCATTAAACTTTACAGAATTAATTTTGTTTTTAAATTCTAAATCTTCATTAATATGATTTACAACGCTACTAATATAGGATGTATCAACGATTTCACTTTTGCTTAAAAAATTTAAAAGCTCTTCCATAGTGATATCTTTTTTTATTTCTTTACTCAATTCTTCCAACTGTTGAGCAACTTTTACTTTGTCTGAATGACTTTTAATTTTCCATATTTCTTTATTAGATAATTTAAAACTTATTATTTTTTGTATCAATTCACCAAATTGTTTTTCATCAAAGAGATTAACTATTTCTACAGTAAAAATTAAAAGAACCATCAAATCGTCTGGATTATTCATCGTTAAGTCAAATAGAATATCTTTAGAATTATATTTATCATAATATTTGTATCTTTTTTTATAAGCTTCATATAAATTATATGCCCCTATTGCTTTAAAAAGCTCACTATTGAGTAAAACTAGTTGTAAAGAATTTTTTTCAGTGTTTATATTTTCTAAATCCTCTACTATATGAATCTTAGGCTTTTCTTCTGAAACTTTCTGAGGGATTTGCTGGTAGGAAGAATTGTAATATAGATTGTTTAATAGACTTACAATGCTTCCTTGTGAACGCCAGTTATGTTTTAAAGAATAATCTCTCACAAAGCCATTATCAATTATGTGTTGAAACTCTTCAACTGTATCTTCATAGATTTGTTGCATTTCATCTCCTAAGAGAACTAATTTTGTATTACTATTTAAAGTTGCATTATAAAACAACTCTAAAATTTCTGATTTTGTATCTTGATATTCATCAATAAAAATATATGAGTATTGATGGGAAATTGCCTTATTTAGTTTAGGAAATTTCTTGAAGACTGCCTTTGAAAAAATTAATAAATCGTCATGAGATAATTTACCATGAAGAAAAGAGGTTATTTGAGTTTCTCCATATTCTAGGTGACTGATATTTTGAGTAATAGTTTTTTTGGTAACTTTAAAGCCCTCTGGTAAATTATACTTTTCTATATATCTTCTTAATTTAGCTACTTCTTTTTCATCCGTGCTTTCTACAACTTTTAATATATCTTCCTCATAATATTCTGAAAAAAAATCTACGATGGGCTTTATCTTAAAGAAAGGTCTCATAAAATTCCCAATAAAGGAATGTATAGTTCCTATACGTACTCTTTCATCATTAATTTTTTCACTTAACTGTTCGGCTGCCCTATTAGTATATGTTATACATAATATTTTCTTATTAGGGTTTCTGAGAAGTTTTTTAATACTTTTAGATACTGAGGTAGTTTTTCCACTACCGGCAGGTGCGTTAACTATTGTAAATTGTTCAGTGATATTCAATCCTTCAGCCAATCTAACCCCTCCTCTATATAAGCAGGAATTGCATTGTTAATATTTCCTGACTCAATTAAAGAATACATAAAGTCAGTTTTATTGTTTAACTTGTCAATTCGGTCTCTTAAAGAAGTTTCTTTTTTATTGGTATTAGTCAATATTAATTGCTTCTCTTTAATTAATAATTCAAAGTCAGTCTTTTTAATTTTTAAAAAGACTGTTTCATACTTTAGTAGCTTATGCAATATTGCATCCTCTAAAGTACGTGCATAACCATCGATATCTGTTTGAAACTTTAGACAAACCCTATGGTTAGATAAAAACCTACCTTTTGTCTTCTTAGATTTTTTAAAAATATTAGTAATAATAACTTCTCCTACTATTTTCTTAATTGTTTCGTTAGTCGTTTCTCTATTTTTAATTTCTTCAAGGATTAAGTCTGTGTCTTTCTCAACATCTTCCTTATTGTATCTATAATCTATATCAGTAAATATTAAAGTTTTAATCTCTAAGAAATCGATTAATTCCAAATATTTATGAGCATACGCTCCCCCAACCTGGATATATGATATATATTGGGTAGAAAGATTCTCATATTTTTTTACATTAGAGATGACATATTTAAACAATAATCTTTCCGCATCCCCTTCAAATAGAATTAATTTATCTGCAAAAACCATCTCGACCATATTAAATTGAAAGAATTTCTCATAAAAATTTCTATCTATATTTGGAAAACTCATAAATTTATACAAATCATATACTTTGGACTCTGTATGTCCATTCGACCTTAAAATGCGTATATTGTTTAAACCAATTGTTTTTGTCATCTCATTTGAATGGGTTGTAATTAGCATTTGAAACGGAATGCTCTTTGTTTCCATTGCTTCACCTATTACTTTTACTACTCCTGTTCTTATTTCTTTAGCAACTTCAGGTGCTTCTGTTGCAGTGGCAGTTTCTACTATCCCGGCTGCTACTTCTTCTGCAGCTGCTAATGCTTCCATTGAGCCTGTTGTTCCCGGTATTTCATGAGTTTCTTTAAGTTTATTAATAGCATCTATATATCTAATGAAAATACTTTCCATTTGCGGATGGAGATGTGCTTCAGGCTCTTCAAACACCAGTAAATTGACTTTTGTAGAATCTATTTTTTCGCTAAAGATTTGTACTTCTAATAACAAATAGATTAAATTACTATACCCAAGTCCTTGTTTTTGCTCCTTTACTTTTACACCTTCATCTTGCTCAAAATAAATATGTATAAAATCAAGTAATACCTTCTCAATATCTTTATTTTCTAGTCTAAAATCGATTCCTAATGTTCCTGTATTACCTCCATTTGTCTTCGAAAAGCTATCGAGAGTCTTTTTAACGTGTTTAAGTGTTATTGTATCAATTTCACTTGATAAATTTTGCTGGTTTAGTAATAGATTGATACTATTAATTAAAATTTTTAGATTTTCTTTCCAATTGCGATTGTTTTGAACAGTTTTGAGTAAATGTTTACTTAGAAAATTTTGTTTTTCTTCAGATGTATCTGATAATTTCCTTATAGCGTATACGCAATGGTAATTAAATAGATCATAAAAATCGGATCTATCAGCAATTTTTGTGAGATGTTTAAAATTTTCATCACAATAATAAACTTTAGATTGTAAAGAAGAATATATCTCCTTAAAATCGGCTGATTCCTCCAAAATTCCTAAAATATCCTTTTCGTTCACAGGTGTGTATTCATATTCAATTTGAAAATAAAAATTCCTCTTTGTAATATCTACATCTGCTAAATAATTCGAAAATCTTTCTAAGCTATCACTGTCATCATCATATTTAATTACTAAACCAATTGTTATTTTATTAAGCTTTTTGTGTATTTCTTGTAGCTCATCAATTTTTGAATCTTTATCTTTGTTCTTGTCTCGTATAATCTTTTCAATAGTTACTTCATCTTCTAAACGTGCTTTAATATTTAAGTCCTCAATACTTATTGAATCCCTTTTCTCTTTGACAAAAATATTTGACATTAGTTCTACTAGGGAAGTTTTCCCAGAGTTATTTGCACCGGCCATTGCAGTAATGCGATTATCAAAAGTTATTTCCTCATTACGAAATTTTCTATAATTATTTATAATTAGCTTTTCAATTATAATCATTTGTCTCTCTCCAATTTATAAGATGTAGGTAATTCTAATAATATAAAATAAAGTGAAATTTTTTAGCAGCATCTTATTTATTATTAGGAATATTCTTTTTTAAAATCTAAATTTGATTTGTATCTAAGATACCACTATCTAATTTATCTACTCTATTTTGTAACATAAACACACACTTTTCCTCTTCTTTTCTTATACCCATCATCTATTATTTTATCAGAATTTTTAAATATAATGTGATAAAATATGGTAAAATTGTATGAGGGTAAAAAGATATGGGAAGCAAGAGTATTGGGGAAAAAAGAGACAAATCAAACCAAATTTATTGAGGACCGTATACTGAAGATAGTCGACATGCTAGTTATGAATTTTTTTCTTTGTATTAAGTAAAGATTATTCAATGTTTGATGTAAAAGAGGGGGGAAAATATGAGTCTATTCCAAAAAATGTTCCAATTTTTATCTAAAAAAGAGGAAAAGGACCATACAAGTCCGATTGCTCTAAATGAAAGGGTAAAAGGAGAACCACAGAAAGTACAGGTAATCGAAGAGATATTAACGGAAAATACCTATGAAGCTCAAGAAAATCCTGTAGACATAGTACAACCAAAAGCAGAGACACATGATGAGTTGCCGAAAGTAATTACACTAGAAGATATTCAGCGCGATTCACAAAGAACTTATACGTGTGAACAATGTGGTGTAACCATACAGTGGTATCATCGAAGACATTGTGTTTGTAAGGATTGTTATATAAAAGAAGAGGAGAAATTGATTCCATTTGTGCTTAATTTCTATACTGGTATGCACGACTATCAAAAAACAAGTCTGGTTGAAAAGAAAAGAACTGCTTTACCAAGTATTCTTGAAGCCTTTGAAGTGCTTGACGGCTCTTTTATTAGATGGAAACCTTATGGATACTTAACAACCTACATAAAAGAAAACATTCACCATGACACAGGGTTATTGGAAAAATGGCATGGTGATGAAAAGAAAAAAGTAGATAAAGAAATGAAAACCGAATTAAAACTTCTTCTTCCGAATAGAAAACCTTATCGTGAATATATTGCATTCGATTTAGAAACGACAGGGTTATATCCTGACAAAGGAGCAGAAATTATTGAAATTGCAGCTGTAAAGGTAATGGATGGATTTATGGTCGATACGTTTCAAACGCTAGTGAAACCAAACAAAAGCATTCCGCAAAAAATCACTAAAATTACTGGGATTACTAATGAAGATGTAAAAGAAAGTCCTGCTGTAGAAGAAGCATTACCATTGTTTTATAAGTTTGTAGGTCATTTACCACTGGTTGCTCACAATACACCTTTCGATAAATCGTTTTTAGATGCGTATTCACCTGTACCACCTAAAAATAAAACAGATGACACATTAGCTATTGCACGAAGAAAATTAAAGAAAGAAAAAAGGGAAGGCGACATCTATTCGTTTAAGCTCGAAGAAGTCGCTAGTTATTTTGGTTATAGTATTAAGAACGCACATCGGGCGTTTGATGATGTACTTGCTGTACAACATATATATGAGGAATTAAGAGATTACGAATCCTTTTAAAGGAACACACCTTACATTTAATCGGGAGGTGTTTTTCTTTGTCCAATTGATACGGTGACATCTGTAAAAAGAACGAGTTCACTTACAATTAAACAAAGGGAGTAATGGATCTATTGTTATTTAGTTCTTTCATTTTTATTGATGAAGTATTCGAATTGAAAAATAAAATGAGGTTAAGTGATCTAATCGATGTTCGTATCAAATAATTATCTACAAATTCATTTTGTTTCCTCTATAATAATTACAAACAATACATTTAATTTCTAATTGAGGAGAATGTTAAAATGTGTGAGGATGAAAAATGGAAAGATAAATATTTTGAATTACTTTTCCCTAAAAATATAAGTGAGATCAACACAGAGCTTGCAAGGGAATTAAAGTTAAAGAAAATGCCTAAATCTTTATATAAATACCGTAGCCTAGATGATAAGGGCTATTCTCTAAAAAGTCTGAGAGAAGGCACTATAAGATTTAATCCTGCAAGTATAATGAATGATCCCTATGATAGTGCTCTAACTTTGAGTCAGGACAAATATCGTAATAAAATAACGAGTGGTGATATTTTAAATGACTATCCAATTTTATCAACAAAGAAAAATTGGGTTTTTAACAGATCTCAATTAGACGAAATGAAGAGCATAATTCCAGAGAGGTTATATAATGAATTAATGAAATATGAGAGTGACAACATATTAAATCTTGAAGTAGATGACCTGTTAGATGCTTTCCTAAGGTTTTACAAACAAGGCTTTAACGAACAACTGTATAAACTTATAGAGTTTATACAAAAACAGACCTTTATAACTTGTTTTACTGAACGAAATGATTCTATTCTAATGTGGAGTCATTATGCGAATAATCATACGGGTTTTTGTTTGGAGTATGACTTCAAAAAACCGAATAATATAACCTTTAATCCACTGATAATTGAATATTTATACCCAATTAGATACAACAAAGAACTTTTTGACTTATCTAGTTATATAGTAGAAAATGAAGGATCTCAAAGAATTTCTAGAGAAAATGTAATATCCTATGCAGCTATGATAAAATCGGACGAATGGGCATATGAAAAAGAGTGGAGAATAATTGAATTAGATCCAGACAGGAAAGAAGGATATAATCTAGATTTTTTTCAACCCGAGGCTATTTATTTAGGAACTAAAATAGATACTTTAGATAGAATAGAGCTTATCAAGATTGGTGACGAAATGCAGATACCTATTTATCAGATGAAAATGGAGAATAATCAATTTCAGTTAACATCAGAAAGAATTCTATAATTCTCGTACTTAAAAAAAAGCAACCAATAGTTAGTTTTATTGGTTGCTTTTTAACGAAGACTAAATGGTGATTAAATAATATAATTAATGTATAAGTTAAGATCTATAAACATCCTATTTAGTTTGTTTTTCTAGATAGTCACTTATCATCTTATTTATATTTACACCAATTCCGTTCCAGTTTGGTTGAAGCTGAACGTAATCATTTATCTTCCGTAGTAGCCAATTTACTTTAGTTTCTTCAATATCTTCGCTTTGAGTAGATAGAGAATAAAATACTTCTTGAAGGTCTATAATTAGAGAATTTTTTATGTCATTGTAATATTGTGAAGAAACTTTGAGTTCTTTTAGTTTAATTAATATGTCCCCCACCTTATCCTTATTATTTGTAAGTAAAACCAATTGAGCATACAAAAATATAAAATCCATTTTCTCTTCATCATATAGCTCATCACTATTCAAATTTTCTAATACGTAAAATGCCTTATTAAATTCCTCCTCACCAATGTAAGCATCTGCAATGAATATTTTTGCTGAGGGATTTTCATCAATCTCAATGCTTTTATAGTAACATTCAAAAGCTTTTGTCTCATCCCCTAGGGCCATATAGGCTTTTCCTAATCTCACGAGCGCATTAGAGATCCCCTTCGGAGTTGCATTTTTGTCTTTAAGAATTTTTAAATAATAAGTAATCGCTTTTTCTACATAACTTTTATTTTCACATAAAGAAGCAGCAGTATTATAGAGATTTGCAAGTTGGAAATAATCATGTGTTTCTTTAAATGTCTCTATGTTTTTCTCAGCTATTAATATAGTATCAATGAATATGTGTTTTGCTTGTTCTGAATCACCAATGAAAAGATACTCTACGCCTTTAGCTGCCATATATTGCAATTTGTCGGGGAATCTATTTATTTTTTGAATTAATTTATCTAGAATTTCACTTTTGGTTGAAAAAGATAATTCATTACGTTTTATTTCCAAAAACAATTGAAGAAGGTTTGTGTTGGAAATATCCTTGTATGAAAATTCATAAAGGATAGCTTCTGCTTCTTCAATGTTCTCTTGGTGGAAATATAACCATGATAATTTATAATATGTTAAAATTTCATGCCAACTTTTATTATTAAAAATAGTTTTAAGGTTATTAAGCATAGAAATAAAATCTATATCCAGATTCCCTTGTTCTAAAATGAATTTTACCCTTTCAAGAATTAACTCTAATCCCTTTAAATCCTCTCTTAGCATAGATTCACCTATAGTTGGATTAGTTAAGAGAAATAGCTCTGTCTCCCTTTTAACCCCTGCCATATACTGAGTTAAATTTGCTCGTGCATATTTAAGAGCCAATTCAAAGTTTTTGTGATTAATTTCCTTTTGCATGTCCATATGCTCAGAGATGTTGGATAAAATCTCTATACAACAATTTTTGTACTTTTTCCCAGAACCACAAAGGCACTGCATGTTTCTTTCGACAGAAAATCTTTTCATAATTCTCCCTCATTAAAAATAGTTTTATATCAATTATAGATTTACATCTTATTACCATCAATAAGTTAATTATTAAAACAGCCTACACATAACTACTTGTGTTAGTCTAATAACAGTCAAATAGAAAAGAGTGATCAACCTGGAAGAGAAACAGCAGCAAGAAATGGATCTTGATAAAGTGTATGACTACGCTGAATATCCAGATAAGGTAAGTGGACGATGTGACAACTGCAATTCAGCTGACTTCAAAAACTCCGTAAAAGGTGGCGTTTTCTTACGCGAATGCCGGAAATGTGGCATGAGGAAAAGCATATAAAATGATACATATTTTTTCTATATATAAAAGGGAACTGAAAGCTAAACTTCAGTTCCCTTTTATATATTTCATTTCTATTCTCTATAGAAGTAATTATTGGTCATAAGGGAAAGTTCTATTGTTAGCTTAACGTCCATAAAATAAGCGAGGAGGTGAGCGATTATGAGACTATTAGGATCTTATAAAGGCATTATTAATCCAGATATTGATGAAATTGTAGAAGCAGAGCAGCTTGTAATCTTGCGAGAGAAGAGTGGAGATGTATACTCTGTTCAAGAAGTAAATAAACATTACTGTGAATCACATGATCTTTATTACTATCTATTTCATTGTTTTTACGGTCGAAATGCTCTTAACTTTAATTCATGGGATTTTCAACGAATTAAGGAACAAATTGATATTGATGAAAGTGATGTTATCATTGATGATTTTCGCCCAAGAAAACCCAAGGTAGACAAACCTGAAATGTTCATTGTTAGTAATGACTTTCTTAGAAGTTAGAAACTTTATTTTCTTGCCTCACCAGAAAAAACTTCTAATTATCAAGGTGTATACTTGAAGTCTCTTTCTAGAGAAGAAAACTATACTTATTCCATTGATAGATATTGGTCTTGATTATTACCATAGCACTATTTTATAATATTGACCGTTTTGCTGAAACAGGCAAGTAATAGATATTAAAAAAGCCGAGAGGATAACTCTCGGCTTTTCATATACATAAAATCTGAAATTAGTTCGACCCCTGACATATGGATATTCGAATTGGTCCCCCCTTTCCTTTTTGATATTTATCATTATTCACACTGCCTCTGCTTCTCATTATGTACTGCTTTAATCATTGGGACATCTTCCTACCTCTTGTTCAATCTATAAAAAAGATAAACGACTGGGACAACCACAAGCATATAAAAAAAGAATACATACTCTATGACCATCTAATCATCACCTACTGCGGTATAGTTTCTTTTTTATTTCTAGAAGTAGACAGGCAATCTTGCTGCTGTATCTACATAGTATCTAAGGAACCATTACTTCATTCATTAATCAGTATCTATTTATTTAATGTTACCGCGTTAATACAAGCTTTATACGCCTAGTGAAGCCCTTCAAGGAATCTGTAAGGGAGCTGAGCCGAAGAGGCGAAGGGTGCGACCGGATGTGTTGAGCTGAAATAACTGAGACATGAAAAGCGAAAAAATAAAAAGAATGAAAGTAGGTACCAACATGAGAAAAACACAATGGTTTGATTTTCGAAACTTCTTTCAGAAACCTTCTTTAATCTCCTCCATAAAACCTCGTCCTTTTAAAGCTCATTCGTTTGTTCCTTTTAGTCCAGTTGCCATGCTTGACCCTACCATTCTAACCATAGGAGGGATTGTTCTAGGAATTGCCTTCATTGAACAGATATTAGAACGCTTGGGTGTAATCGATCTTGCCAATCAGTTTGAAAAAGTGATGCGGTTTATCTTGCCTGTCACCTTTTATGGAGCCTTATTTTACTTCTTTGCGACATTTATGTTTTAAGGAGGAATATTCATGTTTGAGAAATTAAAATTGCGTGGAAAGCTTATTAAAGCGTTTCGTACAGCAGAAATTTATCGGGTTATAAAACGTGGGGATCGTACCTCCTATCAATTTCCAAAGATCCACCGGATCGATCATCAGCACACATATACTCGGTATGCTTTTTCCTTACTAAATGGCATTGATCCTGAGCTTTTAAATAAAAAAAGATGGGTCTTACGACAAGTATTAGGCAGCAATATTGAAGTGCATGGCAGCTTAAAGAACTTTAGTATTACCGTTCATCACAAAAGCCTACCTAAGATGCTTGAATACAAATATGATTTAATTCATCCTCATATAGAGAAAATGGAGCTTCCGGTATGCATTGGTCAAGATATCTATGGAAGCCCTGTCTCATGGGATTTTGCAGATTTAGAAACGTTACTGATTTCTGGTGAAATTGGAGCAGGAAAAAGCAGCCTCATGCGTGTAATCCTCACAACGTGGGTGAAATACACTTCACCTGATGAGTTACGACTAGTCTTAGTGGATCTCAAACGAGCTGATTTAGGATTATTTTATGGAATTGAACATGTGGATGCGCTTTGCTTCGAGGCCAAGGATATGAGAAAACCTTTTGCTTTATTGCGAGCAGAAATGTATCGACGAGGCGATTTATTGTTAGAGCATGGCGTAACACATATAAGCAGGCTTCCATTTAAGCTGCCTCGGATTGTCGTGGTTGTAGATGAAATGAGCATAATCAAGCGAGAAACGGATCTCGTAGAGATGATTCAACAGTTCGCCAGTCAAGGTCGTGCGCTAGGTGTGCACACGATTATTGCGATGCAGCGTCCAGATGCCGATTTGTTGAATTCAGCATTAAAAGCAAACTTACGGGTTCGGATCTCTGGAAGGCAGGCCGATGCCACAAATGCGAAAGTAGCTGGAGTCATCGGCGCAGAAGAAATCGATGCTGCAGCCAGGGGGCGTATGAAAATTAAGATTGATGAGGTCAAAGAGTTTCAAGCCTTTTTCTTAGATGAAGGAGCTTGTAAGGAAATACTTTCTCCTTATAAGGTGTTGATACATGATCCAGAGCCGGATATAGAAGTTGCACCACAACCCATCTTTGGGTTATTAGAGAAGGAGGAGCAGCGATGAGTTTCCGTTTATCTCAACGTGATAAAGACATCATAGCGTTTATTAATCAATTTAGAGCCGTGGATCGAGACTCATTAGTTGACCTATTCTTCAAACAGCTGAAATCACCCGTAAATGCCTGTAATAGTGTGATGGTACGTTTATATCGATTAGGGCTAATAGAACGTACACAGCAGTATTCTCCAACGGTCTATTTACCTATGGATGCAAAGATCAAAAAGAACTCTCAAAAAATATTACATTTCCTTTCTATCTTGGATATCTATAAACAAATGTGTACGTATAGTGTGCCTAAGAATATCATTGTCGAAGATAAGCCCACTGGACGAAAAGGAGGCATTGAACCAGATCTGTTTTGTATCTTCAAAGGATCTCCTTTTTGGATTGAAATTCAACGAAATCAGTATTCTGAGCAGAAAATGCAGGCTAAGATCCATCTCTATGAGGAGTTTTTCTTTTCGGATGAGTGGAGATCCTTACATTGGCAGCCAGAAGATCGGTCAGCCATATTCCCTTCCGTTATTTTGATTACACCTGTTCGTTATGCTGTTACTTCTGACTATATCCGCATTATACAAGCAGCAAGTATTCATGAGTTGATGGAGAAATACAAGAGTTCTGCGAAACAGCAAAGAGATGGAAGACCAAAAACGTCGCCTTCTTCTGGGGGAATTAAAATTAATCTCACATAATGATAAAAAATATAAAAAGCTATCTCGACATTACCAGGCGAGATAGCTTTTTACTAGGATTGCTAATTATAAAGTACCAAAATATAACCGCAAGTAAACAATAGCATATTTTTGCCCTGGTGGCTATTTTTGGATAAATTAGCATATGTATAAAAGGTAGGTTTTTTATACATGATCCTCTCAACTGGTGAACGAGAAAAATCAGTCATATCAAAGATGTATAAGAAACCGCATATCCAATAAAAAAACCCTTCAGAGAACCCTTATTTATAAGGGTTTTTTCGTTTGCTTGGTTCCTTGAAGAGTAGTTATGCTAACTAGCTTTGTATACGATATACATAAATTTAGCGTCTCTTTTTATCATGCTCTTTTTGAGTGTCTTTTATTGTTTTAGCCATAGCGAAGAATATAATTAATACTATAACGAGGCCAAGTACAATTCCTCCAAACAATAAGCTTACCCCTTCCCAACTTCCTATTTTTGTTAATTATATCATATAGGTTAATAAGGAGCTCTATGTCGTTTAGGTGCCGAGAATAACGATTATGTTAACTAGAAATAAAGATATATGTTTATATAGACAGTTTAGATTGTGTTTATTTTGGATAAGAATAGAGGTGTCACCTTCCGAGGGTTGACTAGTGACAGGCAGGCACAGATTAATGACCTTCTATTTATTAGCATAGAGGGTCATTTCTTTTAATTATCGATATAATAGGTAAACATATGTAATTATGCCTTTTTATATATTAAAAAAATCCTCTGCCTTTAGTTTTGAATCATGTTTCTTCAGGAGATTCATAACTTTCTTTATCGTAGAACCGGATGGGATATAGTTTGAGTCATTAAAAATTTTACTAACTGTTAGTCTATTTATATTAGTTATTTTAACGAACTCAGTTTGAGTATATCCTTTTTCCATTAAGTACTTTCCAAGTTTGCTCTTTTTGGTTATTTTAGGCATATGAACACACTCCTTTGTATAAGGATTGACGCATTGAAAAAATTTATTCATTTTTTGTTAATAAAAATTAGCAAAAAATTTAGGTTACAACATATAATAAACTATAAAACAAAAAGTATATGATATGGCCTATGCAAGAGTTAGAATAATGTCGATATTTTTGTCATAATCATATAGCATGAATACAGTTAAGACCGCCTTATACACTAATACATAATGGGCGGTCTTTGTTATGAATATTCGTATTTGAATAGAAAAGAGCCTAGTTTCTAAGAATAGAAGC
>Ga0268252_1001021_pt1 | contig 16634 bp, 17 predicted proteins | sample AgamicMgSfrz_FD_200244 | JGI IMG/M metagenome (GOLD analysis project Ga0268252, IMG submission 200244) | Agave microbial communities from Guanajuato, Mexico - Mg.Sf.rz (v2) (version 3) | ecosystem: Host-associated > Plants > Phyllosphere > Phylloplane/Leaf | place: Guanajuato, Mexico | collected... | reverse complement strand
AGGAAAGGCTGCTGACCACCAGGCTATGATGTAGGGATTTCTTAAGTGAATCTGAGTGGTTCCAAATATACTAACGTGAGCTATATAGCGTCTTGCTGTGTTATCGTTTGTATAGTTTTTCATGTATGTTCTCCTATGGAATTATTACGGGAGTGAAAAAAAACGTTTTTTACATCTTTAATCCATAATTAACATACTTTGACATATTCATTCTGTTTTACAAGTTTAAAATATCTAAAAATCCTTCATGAGATAAAAAGTGTTTTTAGATATTAGGTTCCTAGAAAATCCATTATGGTAATTAACTTAACTCTGTATACGATCTACAACTTAAAAAGGGATTATTTAAGAAGGTCGGTTTGATTTGAGTAAATTAAGCTGATGTAGTTTATTTATGCAATTTGACATCAGATTGCTTAAGATTGGCTCTATTTTTAAAGAAAGCCACCGTCAGAAGCAAAAGAGGAATTACGACTTGAAGTGGAATGTCTAGGTAAAATGGTAGGGCTTTAATCCCTTCTTGTATAAGTTCCTCATAATTATTGGCTAGGGACAGAGAATAAAATAAAATAACAAGCCCTAAGGGATAGCATAGTTTAGATGGAGATTTAATTTTAAATAGATTTGCTGTCCCTATTACGACAGCGTAGAAAAGTACACTTGTCCTAATAAATCCCCCAATAACTGCTGTAAGCATGAAAAACACGTCAAGACGCTCTAAAAAATCAGCTACCTGAATACTTTCTACTGTACTTAGAAGAGGAAACTGTGAGCGCGCAGTAAGACTTACTCCTAATACACTGACATTTATAATCATGGTAATCATTAAATTGATACCGGTTAATCCAATAGCGCTTATGCCAATTCCTTTACTCACATTTTTCACATGCGGTAAAATCATCAAAAATACAATCATTTCACCAAATGGAAAATATATATTTTGAGTTAGGGAAACTTTCAGAGGTAGCCAAATGCCATTTTCCAATACAGGTTTTAAATTTTTAAAGTCAAGCAAACCAGAACATACAATTAGCAAGAATCCAGAAATGGCAAAGAGGTAGAGCAGAACAAACAGAAGTTGACTGGATCTTGCCAATACCTCGATTCCTTTGCTTACGGTATAGATAACAACAAGCATCAGTAGGGCATTTACAATAAATAAAGGAGTGTCTGGATAGGCAAATGTCAATAACATGTCTCCAAAATCCCGAATGACCCGGGAAGCAAGATTTGCAAAGTAGAAAATGTAAAGAAATGAAATGAGGCGCCCAATCCATTTCCCCATGATTTTTTGTGTGAATTCTACAAGTAATAAGTCAGGGTAGTAACAATAGAGTTGATAGTAGACTAAAAATAGAACAAAACCACCTGCCATTCCAAACATAATGGAAAGCCAAGCATCTTGCTTCGCTTCTATAGCAATAGGGAGAAGGAAGGCAGTTCCAAATTCAAATAGCATCATTAACGTAAAAAGTTGACCTCCATTAATTTTTGCTTTTTTCACTAGATAGGTACCTCCTTCTGATAACTATCTTATTAGCTAGAAGTTACTTTGAGCATACATCTTTTCCTACAGAAATTTAGATGGAAACAAATTCTATATGACTAAGATACCCAAAAGTAATTTTTTCTTGCACAGTACATCTTGATTTTTACATACTAACCTCTCTTTTTTGAGAGTACTAGTAGTAACATTTTTACGTTTTAAAAAAGTTATTGTAGTTATTTCTAAGTTTCTGTACTTGAACTGACTTTACAATGGATTAATGTTACTTTAACGGAAAATACATATCTGATTGCTATCGTATAATATATGTCCCATATTATTTTTGAAAATTCGGGAGGTTATGATGAAGAAGCAACCATTGAGGAATTATTTTAAAGTCTTGAGTATTACAGCTTTAAGTTCTTTTTTAGCTATATCTTCTTCTGCAAATGCAGCTGAAAATAATAAAGAAACAGCTGTTCAACTATTCCAAAATAAACATTGGAAACAAGATATAAAAGAAGCGCATAATGTTGGAAGTTTAAAAATGATTGGGGAGCAAAGAATCCCTTTTAAGGAAGAATTTCAAGGGACTGTTGTAGGAGGGCTATCAGGACTTGCCTATAATGCTAAGCAAGGTACATGGATGATGATAAGTGATGACAAATCGGATAACAGTCCAGCCCGTTTTTATACAGCTCAATTGAACTACGATAATAAGAATTTTGGTTCTGTTAAATTGACAGGAATGAACTTTTTAAAGCAAGCCGATGGTACAAACTATCCTAATCAAACGCAATATGCCGTAAAGGGAGGAGAAGTACCAGATTTTGAATCTATACGTCTAGATCCAAAAGACGGGAGTGTTTGGTATACAAGTGAGGGGAGCCGTTCTCTTGGCTTTGATCCTTTCATAAAGCATGCGAATGGGGAAGGTAAATATTTAGATACTTTACCTGTAGCGAAACAATTTAAGATGATGCCAGAACACGAGATTGGACCACGTGATAATTTAACTTTTGAAGGACTGACTTTTGCAAACGACGGTAATTCCTTATGGGTTTCCATGGAAGCCCCTTTATATCAGGATGGCCCTGTACCTACTACAACTACTGGTGCGCTGTCACGAATTACACAATATGACCGTAAGGGAAAGCTATTAGCACAATATGCATATCCTATTGATTCCATCCCGGCGAAGCCTGGACCTGGTAAGTATGCAGATAACGGGGTATCAGAAATTTTGTCTGTAAATAAACACAAACTTCTAACTATTGAACGTTCTGGTGTACAAAGCGAGGATGGAACATTTAAAAATTATATCCGTATTTATGAATTAGATACACGTGGAGCCAGTGACATTAGTAATATTCATTCACTACAAGGACAAAAATTTAAACCTGTGAAAAAGCGTCTTATTCTGGATTTGACAACATTAGGTTTATCGGTACTGGATAATATTGAAGGGATATCCTGGGGACCAAAGCTTCCAAATGGACATGACAGTTTAGTTCTAGTTTCAGATGACAATTTCAATCGTAACCAAGTAACCCAATTCTTAGCGTTTGAAGTATTGCCAAAATAGGGATTCTAATGCAAAAAATACTCTCTAGAAACATAGGGTGTTAGTTTCATACAGTAGGTCTAACTAACTTCAAAGGAAAGTTTCTACCTCTGAGAACAAGGATGCCTCTTCTACGAAATTATACAATCCTTTCTAACGAGAACTTAAAAGGTGTTTGGTCAGTTTGAAAAGAAGGTTAATATTTATTAACCTTCTTTCTTTATTATTATAGATTAAGACGGTACTTAATAGTGTATCTTTTACTAGTAAGATGAACTACTTATTACCTAAAGATTTAGCATAAAGAGTAGATTTTTCAACATAATTATAATAAGGAGAAATTACATCTATTAAGTAACCTGAAGGTGGTGAGTCCTTATGAAAAATAGAGATAAAAGACGAAAAAAGAAACGTGAGTTTTTAAAGGATTATTTAAAAAATAAGTTAGAACATTGGAAACCTAGACTTGGCAAAGAACCTACCTCTAACTCTAAGACGACGCAAGAAAATAGAAAACTTGATTAGATAATATATAGGCGTAGGTATTTAGAAGTTTTCACCATAAAAAATAGCCCCCTTTAGAAGTCTAGCTCTAGAGGGGACTTGCTTATAAGGTATATTTATTTAACAGCTGCTTTTAATTCTTTTCCCGGTTTAAAAGCAGGAGACTTTGAGGCCGCGATGGTCATTTGTTCACCTGTTTGAGGGTTACGACCTGTACGCTCTGAGCGCTCACGTATTTCAAATGTACCAAATCCAACTAATTGAATTTTTTCTTCCTTTGCAAGTGTATTAGAAATTGTTTCAAATAAAGCGTCTACAGCCTTTTTTGAATCCTGTTTCGTTAGTTCAGATTTTGTTGCAACTGCATCTACTAATTCAGTTTTATTCATATTCAAACACCTCATCTTCTTATTTTTAGATAATATGTAGAAATGCTAAGATATCATAGCTTCTACACACTTGTCACTTAATAAGGTTGGGAAAAGGAGGAGGAACCCCTGTTTTTTTAGGGATAATTATACTAAGATTTACTCTACGACTAAATGAACTCCATTGAAGTTTGATTATGAATCATTGGGTAAAATTTAACCCTATATTGTTTTAAAAATATGTATATAGATTTTTAGCCTAAACCAATAAAGTATTTCCAAATTTTCTGAGTTGAAAAAAGCCTTGGTCCCCGTTGAGCAAAGGCTACTTTTTTGACGAGTTTCCTCTATAAAATATGCCGTTTTGAAAAGACTTTTTTGTAAATAAAATGAGTTGCTCTAAAAAGATCTATTCTTTTAGAGTTACTCATTTTTTATGACTCTTTAGAGAGGTAATCCTGAGAATGATCTCTATTAGCAGCAACTACAAACCTTGATTTTCCTTCTTGGCATTCATGAGCGATTTCGATATCGCCACAATAAGGACAGGTGAGATATCCTCTGGACTGCATATGGTTGGAGCTAATTATTTCATCAGGTTTAAAAACATCCATTCTTATTCCATAATGCGTACAAGCAACTTTTTTTATGCTTATCATAGGATTTTTTCCTCCTTCTTATTGTGTATTGGTTAATTTTTATTATATAAGATGAATATGGATAATTTAACCTTTTTCAGTTAACTTGTCTTAAGTATTTAGAAAATTAAATTGTAAAGGAATTATTGAGTAAAAGAGTTAAAGATAAAATCTACTTGTATAACTTTTGGCACGCATCCCTATCAAAGCAAACATTAAAATAAAAACAATATATGTTAGATAACTTTAAAATAATTTATTAAATAAATTGTTAATCTTTTTTACTTTTAAAGTATAGATAATATTTATTGTTACCTCTCTATAGAAGTAAACGATAAAATACTTTAATAAAAAATAATTTAACTATTACTTATATTATAGAAAAATAGCGTCTTTTTCTACAAGACGAATAATACTTAGCGTAGTTTTAACGAAAATACTTTATTGATTACTCTTAATGCTAATTTAAAATCCTATTTATTAATACATTGTGTCTTTTTAATCTAATTTACATCATGTGAACCTTTACTTGGAGCTACAACAAAAACTCTACCTCTTTAGTATTGAAATAAGGTCTAATCAAATATCCCTCCTACATTGCACTACAAACAAAAAGAATTCATTCTGAGATTGATTATTCAGCATTTACAAAAGTTTGATTATTATCTGTCTGTGTTGTTCCACAATGGCGCCCGATTGTGGAGAATCATTATAAATAAAAGAATTCTTTATATGACCCATTTTTCCTAGCACGCTAATTAATATGGGAATTATTGTAGGTTTTTGGTTTCATTTTCCTTAGAACGTATTGTGGGGAAAATTTTTTTGTAGTATCCTATCATCGATTTGGATGCCATCGAAGTAATGAATCTAGTTTATTGTTTGCAAAGAAAATTCCTCTATTTGTTTCTAAGACAACAGTTTATTCCAAATCAAAAAATAAAGGAGGGATAGGATGTTCAGGTTTTATAGACATATCGTTTTATCTGTACTTTTTTTGTTTTTGGTCACAGGAATGATTTCACCGGCACAAGCGCAGTCTGATTCAAATGGTGGAGGTTATTGGCTCCCAAACAACAAGGAGAAGATTGAAAAGGCAACTAAACTTATGAAGCAAGGCAAGTCAGTTGAAGAGCTTGGGATCAAGCAAGATCAGATCCAGAAAAAAGAAGGCATTCAGACATTAGATAAATTGATGGAAGAAGACCAGCAAAGTGACACAACATACAGAGCGAACATGGAGCCTCCTATCAAGACAGCAGACGGATGGACACCCCCTGACTTCGACTATGACCATATCCTGACTACAGAAGAATGCCAGGGAAGTCCAGACAGCAGTTCAGAAACAGGGTATATCAAGAACCGATATTCCTTCTGTTGGTCCCACGTCGCAACATATCAAGTCCCAGTAAAATGCATTGGTGGGCTCTGTTTTTATGAAGGCGTTCAATTTCAATTCACTGAAATAGGTTATGGCTCCAACCAAAGTCGGAAAATGAGGGTCTATTATACACTTGATGATATCCTCGTGACCCATCCATCCTTGAATGGGGCCAAGTTGAAAATTGATATGGTATGTGAATCCAAGGTGAACGCAGGTGACTGTAAAGAGGATCCCGACTTTCCGCCGACGGAACGAACGATCGCCCAATGGAAAAACACGAACTTCAGTACAGAAATTTTCACATCAGAAGCACCCCCACCAACTGACGCAAACCCTGATCAGTTAGGGTACATGGAATTTTGGCCAAAACTTACCCTTACACATGCACCAAGGAAATTCAAAAAGAGCATTGATGGTATTAAACAGACCGTTCGTTACGATTCTGCAAAATATATGTTTGCTTTCCCTAATCAATATTTCTGGCAAGGAGCCGTATTCAGTAAAGCCACACCAATCTTCAATGTTCCGGTCACAAAGCCAGAATTTTCGATGTTAGCCGAAGCTGGACAGCATTGGAAGTTTGCGATGGATCATCCAGATCAGACGAAGCCTCAAATGGTTGGAAAGAAAATACCGGGAGCTGTGGGAGACAGCACACTGAAACGGATGTATCCGAAACGTCATCCGGATGAATATAATCGCAATAGGAACAAGACAAGAAGAATTTGTGACAGAGAATTCGGAGATGAGGATCGGACCGGCAAGCAGTGTGACGAATATCCGTTTGCTTCCACCTGGGAAGGTTCGGCGACCAATGGATCGGATAATTTTTCAGTAAGAATGATTTCAAGCGAATCGAACGGTGCTGCAGGGACATGGCTCGGTGCCTGGTACGCCTATGATAGGATTTTGGATGGGGATACTTTCAATGTGCAGGTCGAAGCCCCTGAGAAAATAGCGACGATCCGATCGGAAGGCCAGCCTCAGGACGGACAGGATAACCGATCAAGTGATAACTTCACGATCGGGAATATCCCTTCTTACGCGACCAAGTTACAATGGAAAATCGTTGATGGTCCTACTAATGCGAAATTCGATGTCATGAAAGACATCAGCTTCGGCATCGACGAAACGATTTTTAATGACCTTACAGACGGATCCGAGACAGAAATCAAAACGAGCGAAGATTTCTACATCGCCAGACCGGAAAACACTGATGGAGAAAGCTTCACTGTCGAAGTTTATGCAATCCCATAATAATAACTTAGAGGCTGTTCTTTAAGTATGTGACACTTAAAGGCCAGCCTCTTTTAAACCATTAGGAGATCGGATCCAAACCTACTGCTTCAACATTATGTTATTCCCTTAATTTAAGAAATACTAATTTCTTTTTTAATAGTCTCATATTTATTTATAAAAAACGCCAGCTCATTGAGCTAACTGTAGTTTATCGTCCTTTATTGGATTAAAACTGTTGAGATAGACCTTTTCTTGAGCATACTTGAAATAATACCCCAGTTCATCTTGGTAGATTTTACGAGTAAAGAATCTTTCAAGTGTAGTATTCTTAGCACAGCCAAAGAAGTAGTCTTCTGTATCAGTATAAAAGATGTCAATAGCATAAATAGAAAAGTCATAAACATATGGAAAGCTGTACACAGCAAACTTACTAGTAATACCTTGCTCATACCTCTTGATGTGCCCTGTCTTTTTCATAATATTTCAACTCCCTTACCTTAAGGATAACAGTACTCTGGAGAGTAATACCTTGTTTTTTATATAAAATAAAAAGGAGGAACAACAAATAATAAAATTGTCCCTCCAAAGCAGAAAATGAACAAAACATGCTGCATATACAATGTTTTGTCATGAATCGATAGTATAACATGAGAACGATGTCCTATAACCTTTGATACACGTATGTATAGAAAATGAAACATCTTGTAGCACTACTGACACATTGTTGATAAAAAAAGGCATCATCCCGTCATAAAACACGGCATATACAGCCTAAAATAGAAAAGCTACTGTGCCTCAACAGTAGCTTTTCATTAAATAAAGTGGGTTGGAAATACCAATGTCGGAAGGTATTCGATTACATTTTGTTCCTATTTCCTAAAAAATATACTAACAACAAAGGAGAGAAATGAATATGAAACTAAAGATTGGAATTACATGCTATCCAACAGTAGGTGGCTCAGGGGTAGTCGCAACTGAGTTGGGAAAAATGTTAGCTGAAAAAGGACATAAAATTCATTTTATCTCTTCTAGTCTTCCTTTTCGATTAAAGGAAAGAAATTGTAATATTTATTATCATCAGGTTGAAGTCAGTCAATATTCTGTATTTCAATACCCACCTTATGATATTGCGTTAGCCAATAAAATGGCTGAGGTTATTAATAGAGAAGAATTAGACATTTTACATGTACATTATGCTGTTCCTCATGCAGTTTGTGCTATATTAGCTAAGCAAATAAGTGGGAGAAATGTGAAAATCGTGACAACTTTACATGGCACAGATATTACTATTTTAGGAGATGATCCATCTCTAACTGACGCTATTAGATTTGGAATTGAAAAATCCGATACTGTAACGGCTGTTTCTAAATCATTAGTCTCCCAAACTTATGATCTAATTAAGCCTGATAAGCCCATCGAAGCTATATATAATTTCATCGATGAACGAGTTTATCAAAAAATCGATTCAACTTATTTGAAAGCAGAATATGGTATCACACCAGAAGAGAAAGTCATTATTCACGTGTCAAATTTTAGAGCAGTAAAGCGTGTTACTGATGTTATAAAAACCTTTGCAAAAGTTGCAGAGAGCATACCAGCTAAGCTTTTACTTGTGGGAGACGGACCAGAAGTGACGATAATTTGTGACCTCGTTAGTGAACTAAACTTAAGAGGTAAGGTTCTATTCCTTGGTAAGCAAAGTAACGTGGAAGAGCTATATTCTATGAGTGATTTAATGCTACTTCTTTCTCAAAAAGAAAGTTTCGGACTCGTTGCTTTAGAAGCGATGGCTTGTGGGGTTCCTTGCATAGGAACCAATATTGGAGGGATACCAGAGGTTATTATTGACGGAGAAACTGGGTTTATTTGTGATCTAGGCGATATAAATACTATTGCCGATAAAGCCATTTATATTTTAACGAATGACACTATACACAAGTGTTTTTCAGACCGATCTATTCAAGTTGCAAATAAAAAATTTAGAGCAGACCTCATCGTAAAGCAATATGAAGATCTTTATTTCAACTTAATTAGACGAAGTGAATAAGGCAATCTATTAATAAAGCATAAACGACAAGTATAGATAAATTATGTTAACTGGGTACGATTATTTTGAAACACTAGAGGTACCTTAATTATATTCTTCTCCCCCTATAGGTGGTATAATATGGATGATTGTATCAGTGAAAGGGGAGAAAGAGATGAATAAACTTGTATTCAAGCAATTTGAAATCGGAAGAGAGTACTTCCTCAAAATCATAGGGGCTGTTTCTGAGGATCAAACTGATGTGCAGCCAGATGGTTTTAATAACACAATTCATTGGCATACAGGTCACGTTTTGACAGTTACTGAACAGACTATGTTTGGTTTTCCTCATGCAACAACCCATCTTCCAGCAAACTATATGGAATTGTTCGGAAATGGTACGAAACCAGCCGATTGGACGGGGGAGGTACCTACTATGGATGAGCTTATGATACAGTTAAAAGATCAATTGGTTCGTATTCAGCAAATTCCTGCTGAACAGTTAAACAATACCTTGGAAAAGCCATTTCTAGGATGTAAAACCTTTGGAGAGCTGGCGGGTGTTACACTGATGCATGAAGCAACTCATATGGGCCAGATTCAGGCAATGAAGCGAATAATTGAACATGTGGGTGTAAAAAATTGAATTTGACAAGATGATATAACAAAGTTATCGGCAAGTATAGCCATTTTCTCCTTTTCTTTAGGTTAAAAAGAGAGGGTGGGATTCACGTTATTACCTTGTATTAGATAGATTTTATAAGATATTTTCTTCAACTACTGGCTAGTCGCAGTAGTTTTTTCTCTTTTTAAGATGAATACAAAGCTAATATAATCACAATTATAGGAAATTATTTATAAATCCACAAAAAAACAAGTCTCTCTCCATTGGAGAAAGACCTGTTTTTTATAGTTATAATTTATTTATAGTTAAAAGTTCAGTAGCTGCAGGAACAAAGCGAAACGTTGTATCTGTGTTTTTAACTACAGTATTTTCGTTATTTAAAGTTTCTAATAATTCATCTAAATAAGGATATCGTTCATTTTCCTAGAATAATCCTAACGCATAATCAACTGCTGCTCGTGCATGTATTTCTGTTGTATCAAATATAGGTATTGAGATATCATTCTGATTAATCAGTAAGGAAATTTCCGTACAACCTAATATAACTCCTTCTATTCCATCGTTGAGTAAACCATTTATAATTTTTTGATACGCACTTTTGGAATCTTCTTCAATCTTCCCTAAACATAATTCTTTGTAAATGATATCATGTACAACTTGACGCTCTTCCTCACTCGGAATATTAACTTCAAGATTATAATTAGCGATAAGTCGACCTTTATAAAAATCCTCTTCCATTGTAAACTTTGTTCCAAGCAATCCTATTCTACTAATTCCTTGATCTTTTATTTTCATAGCCGTAGCATCTGCAATATGTAAGATGGGAATGCTAATATGTTGCTGAATCTCACTTGCCATTTTATGCATGGTATTTGTACAGATAATTAAAAAGTCGGCTCCACCTTTTTCGATGTATTGAGCTCCTTTAATCATTAATTCTGTTGCTTCTTCCCACCTATCATTATGTTGTAATTTTTTTATTTCTTCGAAGTCCACAGAATACATCACACTTTTAGCAGAGTGATGGCCCCCTAACTTTCTATTTACTGTTTGATTAATAATTCTGTAGTATTCACTTGATGATTCCCAACTCATTCCACCTAATAAGCCTATTGTTTTCAATTCTTCCAACCTCCTGTATAGAAAATATTACCATAAGATAGACTTTTTCAGCATGAATATCATATAAAAAGTTAGTTACCATAATGTGGATTACAGGAAATGTAAAACCTGAAATTCCTTGTTCCATAATGGAAGGTATCTCAGGTTCTGTTGAAATTTATTGATTTTGAAAAAGATAAAGGCCAAATCCTAAAGTATCTCTACCCCATGTAAGGTAAGTACGTTTCCATGACCTAATTTTATTTAACATACTGTCACAATCAGGGTCGTTCGGGTTTTCATAACAATATTTTTCCATAGACATAGCATATAGTCCTTCATATTCATCCCAATCATCGTCACTTGCAACAACTGACCAAATCGGCACGAGCCCCATACTTTCTCCCATAAAAACATTCTCATGGTGTTCTTTTAATTCTGACTCATCTGCTCCACCAAGTGCTTCTAAATATGCCTGACTAGGTTTCTTCTTCCAGTATCCTTCTCCTACTAGAATAAAGCCGCCCTTTTTAACATTTCTTTTAAGAGATTGTAACGTTAATTCCAGACTACCCAAAGCATGAGTAGAACCAACACAAATTCCTACATCAAAATGATTGACGTATTCACTTACCACTTGTTTGGCATCTTTTACAATGTACGTAATTTTTTCTTCAGGGATTCTTTTTTGGGCCTGTTGCTTTGCCTCTAAAATAGAACCTTCATATAACTCTACGGCTGTTGCTTCAATACCATATTTTTTAACTAAACGTATTAACAGTTCACACTTCCCAGCCCCGATATCTAACACTTTTGCAGGAGGTTCTAACTGAAGAAAATCTATAATTCTATTGATTTTAGTTTCACTTATCGGGTTACTAAATACATGTTTACTGTGGGCAATTGATGAGAATTTATTTCTGTCCATTGGTTGAACTCCCCTTTGTCCTTTTTAGATACTCTTTTTCTCATTAAATTAGTTAAGATAGAAACACTCATAGTCCCAGCCCCTTTCAGAATAAACACCTATATTTACATGTAACAATAATTAATTTTATTTGTCATTTATTTCACTACTCTAGATACCTCGTTAAGTTTATTGCTACTGATAATTAATTCCTTAAAAATTGGAGAAACCCTTCCTCACTGGAACATAATTAAATGGGCAAGGTGGACAACGTATAGCTAGTTAACGTAACAGGTATTATCGGAAATAAACCAGATATTCATTCGATAAGCCTTAGAAGATTATGATAGTATGTATATCGTAAACTAAAAGTAGGTTAATAATGGAAAATTTGTACATAACTTCTATAATCATGATCGCTATCTTAATCATACTGTCATATATAATTGGCAGAAAGAACTCTACCCTAAAATATGTAGTACCTCTAATGGTAGGAATACTGAGTGTTATTGTTTTTATAGTAAGTTTCTTTATCGGAGGATGGACTGGTATGGGAGTAGGAGCAATTAGTTTTACTGCTTTCATCTCATCACTTATCTCCCTAATAATCATATCTGTAGTGGAAGCTTTAAAAGGAAAAGGTAATAAGAATATTCACCAATAAAGCATGTATATAATATACAAATTCAGTTAACATAATCACCATTATCGAAACAAAAAAATACTGATACTTTAGGAGGAAAATTTATATGGCAGAAAGACAAGTTGGAACAGTTAAGTGGTTCAATCATGAGAAAGGATTTGGCTTTATTACACCAGAAAATGGACCTGATCTTTTTGTCCATTTTACAGCTATTGAACGGACTAAAGGGACTGAAGGGGTTGTTATTAAAAGCTTAAAAGAAGGGCAAAAGGTTACTTTTGTAGTAGTGAATGGCCAAAGAGGTATGCAAGCAGAAATGGTACGGGTCCTAGGCTAATATCCTAAGGGAATTATTACACAGTAAAAAATGAGGTAAAAAGTGTATATCACGTGCAAAATTAGTTAAGTCGGGTAGGCAGGCACTCTCACGAGCGCCCGCCCCCCTAAGAACCGTACGTGACAGATTTCCCGTCATACGGCTCAAGCCTTCTTTTTACCCGAACAACTTATTTATTTAATACACAGTACATGTACTAATTTAGAAAATTTACCTGTAGAAACCTCTAGGTTTCGCACTATAATTTTCTCTCCATTTTGTAGAGTCTGCTTACACAAAGCACAACGATATCCTTGTTTTCTCGCTAGTTTCATCCTATCGAATGTATTTTCACTATTAAAGACCTTACGGTCTCGCTTTTCCCAATACTCTCTTAGACTCGGATCATCTGGGCTGTTTTTATAGGCGACCATGACATGCCGTTCTATCTTAATCCAGGACATCTTTAACAATTGAATATTAGTAAGTGGACATGTGAGGGTCCATTTATCATTCCCTCCATGGTTGGGTTTCTTAAAATAACGTTTGGTAATCCATTTCCACGACTTCTTTGGGTGTAATCGTTTAAGATGTTTCGTTATCTTGAAGAAAACATAGTTATCCATATATCCAAACGTCTTTTTTGAAACGACATGTTTCCAATACTGTCCGTAACCACGAATAATTGGGTTTAAAACACGTATTAATTCTTTCACTGGTCGTCCTCTCATCACTGCGAACGTATCCTTTATCTTAGCCTTTGCTTTTTTGATACTGTCTCTGCTAGGTTTGATTAGTAGTTTATTGCCTTGTTCCGTCTTGTATTGACGCAGCGAGAAGCCGAGAAAATCAAACCCGTTCTCAATATGTGTAACTCTAGTTTTCTCCTTGCTAAGTGTAATTCCTCGCTTTTGTAAGTAAGGAGTAAGTTTCCCATACATGCTTTCAGCTTGTTCCTCCGTTTCCGTTACGATGACGAAGTCATCGGCATAGAGAACACGTCCTATCTTACACTTTGGGTCGATTGCGTATCCTCCGTTTGGTTTGTATGTCTTTTTATAGACAATACCAATTTCTCCTTCCATACCGCATAAGGCGATATTAGCTAGAAGGGGGGACGCGATACCCCCTTGAGGGGTTCCTTCTGTTGTCCCGCGAAGCATATCCTGCTCTATGTATCCCATTTTAAGCCATCTTTTGATGAGAGTGTTTCCTGGAAACATAGATGTTTGTTCTACTATCCAATTATGATTAAGATGGTCAAAGCATCCTAAAAAATCTCCCTCAAATACCCACTTTTTCTTACTATTCGTGTTAAGCTTGTTAAAAAGATTACTTATAGCATCGTGTGTGCTTCGTTTAGGACGAAAGCCGTAAGAAGTTGATTCAAACTTGACCTCCCATTGTGGTTCGAGTGCGTTTTTTACTACGTTTTGATACACTCGATCTCGTATCGTGGGGATACCGAGAGGTCTCAGTTTTCCATTTTTTTTCGGGATAAACGTTCGTTTCGCTGGCTTTGGACGATGTCGAAAGACATTGCCTTTAGCTAGTTGTTTGTACAATTTGATACGTTCGCTTGGTTTTGAGGCCGTAAAGCCATCTACACCAGGTGTTCGCTTACCGTTATTTTGTTGTGTTACTCTGCGAATAGAAAGCAGTAGATTTGCTTTACTCCGGAGGAGTAAACGTTGAAGTTTTCTTACTTTTCTTTGTTGATTTTGTTGTTCGGCACGATAAATTCTTTGTCGTAACTTCGTTACATATTTTTGTATAATACTCCAATCAATAGAGTACCAATCTTTATGCGAGACGTGCGCCGACGCTCGTAGAGAGGTATTCATAACAGCACGCTCCTTTTCGTTAGAAGATAGCCACAAATTTATTTTCGTGTTGAAGACCAATGAGAAGTGGGCGCTCTTTCGAGCCTGTCATTGTCAATAGAGACGACAATATCCGTCCAGTTATACGATGTTTCTGCTTTCCTGTTCCTTTTCAGGGTAACGGCTTTCGCTTTTTTCTCATATCCCATACCCTCTGTCACGTCGTTTGACTTTGCAGTCATCCTACTGCTTATGCAGATGACATAGGGCTTACCAAGTTCCACTTTCTACAGATACAATAGGGGGAGGCAGGTTCTTTACTCCGGGCAAGATGCGGGACGCATCAGAGCAGCATTATGAATCTACTTTTCCTCTTGCCAAGACCCAAGCAAAGCTGTGCATTATCTTGAGCTAATCCTTACGAAGCTTACAAACCTTCACTTTTGTTTACCATACCTATCTTCTCCTAGCAGTATTCTGGACCATGCATTTGTCCTCTGTTTTCACATTTCCTCATGCAACCGACAGACTCGTTACCAAGAATGCCATTTCGGATGGAGATCATCTTCGCGTCTAGATGAGTAGCGTTAGCTACATTGTAAGAAAGCAACTTCTTGTCGCACCATAATCAAAATTATCGGAAATTATTTTTAATAAGGGAACTTTATTTTATAAGATCAATCCCAAAAATTAAATATAACTTCCCCAACTTTCTTTGGTTTCCAAAAAAGGATTTGCTCTAACTCGCTGCTGCTCAGCTTGTTTTTATTTTCTAAGCTTACCTTCCCTTTGCTTTTTCTTATATCTAAAGGTTCATTAAGTTCTTCTTTACTTAAAACTGTATAGAATGGCATAAAATCCTTTGATAAGACAGGATCATCAATAAAATTGAGATGTGGAAATTCAACAGTAGAAGCAAAAGCTAGAAAAGGATAATATGCATTAAGTAACACATACATCTCTCGGTTACAAATATTCATTTTTACCTTTAAAAAATTAGTTGCTAAATTTGATTCATCAATGTCTAATATTCTTCCCTGATTTTTTCTAACCAAATTGAAGCATATATATTTAAATTGTTTCTCATCTATTTCATTCGGTTTATTATCTATTGAACTATAAAAACCAGTTACCCCATTAGGAAGGTTCATTGAATAACTCCTTTCAGGACGCTTAGTTATGTATATTTTATATGTATAAAGTATTTAATTCTCCCTCTTAAAACTCACGATTCATGCTCCTTTTCTTCATCAATCCATCTATCTTCAGTCAATAGCCCACACTTAGGGCATTTATATTTCGGATCTATTTGAGTTGTTATTTCCTCAACATTACAAGGTTCACATAAATGAATTAAAAACAAATATCATCACACTCCCAATAAATAGAAACCACATCATTATTATTATGGGTTTCATAAGTGATAATAACATCTTTTTCATACTTTAGAAGGTTACGTGAGATCAAATTAGCTTCTCCTTTTAAAAAAGAGAGCATCAAACGCGCACTTTAATACAACAACTGCTTTTTAATAATTTTAGGTGAAAATCTTTATCGTTTGACAAAGGCTAAATCTTCCATTATCATCAACTCAAACTTATTTACGGGGAGAGGTAAAGATGAAAATTTATGTTGATGCAGATGCTTGTCCGGTAAAAGATATTATTATCTCTGAAGGTACGAATGCTGAAATTCCTGTTATCCTTGTTACTAGCTTTTCTCATTTTTCTAATGTGGAACAACCATCAGGAGTGGAAACCATTTATGTTGATTCTGGAGCAGATGCTGCGGATTATCGGATTATGGGGTTAGTAGAAAAAGGGGATATAATCGTTACGCAAGATTATGGTCTTGCTTCGCTAGGTTTAGCAAAAGGGTGTGTCGTACTTCACCATAATGGGTCTAGCTATACAAATGAAAACATTGACCAATTATTACAAACACGTTATCTGAGTGCAATGGCTCGAAAAAGCGGAAAGCGTACAAAGGGGCCAAAACCATTTACACCCG
>Ga0268252_1001015_pt1 | contig 16677 bp, 22 predicted proteins | sample AgamicMgSfrz_FD_200244 | JGI IMG/M metagenome (GOLD analysis project Ga0268252, IMG submission 200244) | Agave microbial communities from Guanajuato, Mexico - Mg.Sf.rz (v2) (version 3) | ecosystem: Host-associated > Plants > Phyllosphere > Phylloplane/Leaf | place: Guanajuato, Mexico | collected... | reverse complement strand
GTAGATGAATATCAAGAAAAATTAAGTCAAGAATTAGAAATTCCAACATTCCATTTTCTTGAAGCAAAAGAGATGAAGCGGTAATCAATAAGTTTTACAAAAGATACAAAATGTTAAACTCATGAGAATCAGTGATATATTATAAATATTGGTGTAAGTTCTTATGTCTGTTGTGATAAGGACTTATTTGCATGGTTACCACTCTTTTATGTACAATGAAAGAAAAACATCATATGAGATGGGGAGAGGAAAACCCATGTCCAACCAACAATTAGTAAATTTACGCATTGATTTTGCTTTTAAACAACTATTTGGTACAAGTGGAAATGAAGATATTCTGATTGCTTTTTTAAATGCGATGTTACAGGATTCTTTAGAATCACCTATTGTTTCATTGCAATTAGAAGACCCACACTTGCACCGAGAACACGAAGAGGATAAATTATCGATTTTAGATATTTCCGCTACATTAGATACAGGAACAAAGGTAAATGTAGAAATACAGCTAAATAACAATCATGATATGATTAAGAGAAGTTTATATTACTGGGGAAGGCTATATACATCCCAACTACAAAAGGGAATGCCATATAGTTCTCTTCACAAAACAATTACGATTAATTTATTAAACTTTGTGATGTTTCCAGAATATGAAGCATTTCATACAACAGGAATCTTATGGAATCAGCAACAACAAAAGAAGTTAAGTGATGATATTGAAGTTCATATTGTGGAGATTCCAAAACTCATGCAACAGTGGCGGAATGAACAAGTAAATCCCTGGGAAGATTCGTTTGTTCGCTGGTTATTACTACTTCCAGCGAATGAAGATGAACAATTAACCCAAACATTGGAGGATATTGCGATGAACCAAGACCCGATTTTACAAAAAGCCATGAATAAATGGGAACGTATGAGTCAAGATTCCTCTTTCCGACAAGCGTATGAAGCAAGGGAGAAAGTTCTTATGGATGAGGCCGCAAAATTTGCTCATGCTCGTAATGAAGGAAAGAAAGAAGGCAAAATCCAATTAATTCGTGGAATGCATAAAAATGGAATGCCTATTGAAGATATTGCAAAATTTACAAATTTGCGTATAGAAGAAATACGAAACATTTTACAAGCCTAAATGATTAAAAATAACACCTACAAATACTGTAGGTGTTATTTTTTAGTGGTCACAGCCGGAATTAAGCTGATAAAATTATTATTATTATAAAATGGGTGTTTATTTAAGGAGATGGAGAAAATGAGGGACTTTCAAGAGGAAAGCTATGAGCGATTAAAAAAAGAAAAAAAGAATATTACTCTATTTTTAAAAAGTGGGGTCAGAATACCAGGGCAAATTGTTGGAGTAGATCGTTTTACTGTACTTATAATGGTCAACGGTAAACAACAATTAATTTATAAACAAGCTATATCTACAATTGCTATGTAAAAATGGTGTCTTCTTAATAATCAACAAAAAAAGAACAGGAGTCAATTTTGACTCCTGTTCTCTTAAAATTTTAAAAGTATTGTCTCATGAAATATAGTGACCCCTAATATGGATTAGAAAAGGAAAATCCAGCAAAGAGAACTGCTGTTAAAAATATAATTTGCAGAATTGTTCGTGGCAGCAGAGATGACGTGGGTTTTTCGCCAATTTTGACCTTTAGTTTTGCAGCGCGAATATTTGCTGGAAACATAACAACCAGTAGAATGGCCAAACAGATTGAGGCCATTCTTGAAGTAGTCGGTACCAGCAGACCTAAAGCACCAACAATCTCCAAAATACCCGTAATAGTCACGATGAAACTCGGATTCGGTAATGAAGGGGGTACCATTTTGATAAGATCCGGGCGTCTCTTTCCCCAATGAGCCATTCCTGTAAATAAAAACATGATAGCAACAGCAATGCGTAAAGATGTCTGCCATTCACCCAAAGGTAGTTGTAAAAAACCGATCAATTGAAAAAACAAAAATGATGCAATCAGTACAATAAATGGAGCCATTCGTATCCCTCCTCTAAATTAAAAACCTTTTATAATCATAAAATACAAAATCACGACAGGTAATAAAGTAGCTATGATTCCAAAGATTGCCCAATATCGAGATGCTTTCCGGTACGTTTTAGAAATGTCGCCTTCCTCTATTGATTGGGCGCTGTGACGAATCATGTTTCGCTGTATGGGCAGCAATATTAATAACCATAAAACTCCAGTAAAGATAAATAAGATCAGTGAAAGGGTAAGCCAATTCAACCCAGACATTGAATAACCTGCTTGAACAGCCATTAGAATGCCGGAAACAATGATTAAAATTAACCCTGGCAGTGTGAAGACGAAATCAGCCAACATCACGTTTTTCACGGTGTTATGAATAAATTCAGGATCTCCCTTTATGTCAGCCCTTATTTTCCAAAATGCCGCGGTGATGATGTTTCCTAAAAAAATAACTACCCCCAACACATGCAAAAACAACAGAAATTTCATGTGGTTCATTCCTTTTCTTTTATTCTTTATTTGAGCGTAGAATGTCGGTTATAAATGTCGAGAAATCGTCTGTATTGAATGCGTATGAATTAGTCGATATGGCACTTCGTATACGTAGTCCGTACGAAAACATAATAAATAATTCAGCTGTCTTATCCGTATCCACTGACAGAGGAATGACCCCGTTCTGCTGTCCGACTACAATCCACCGTTTGGACAGCTTGACTGCCTGATCGTAAAATTGACGAATTACATGGCGAACAGCTTCATCGTTCTGTCCTAACAAATAAATAAAGATTTGATTGGTTGCATCTTGTGGATCTTGCAGGGAAGGTAAATTTTGAAGGATTTCTTTCAGTGGTCCCTCCAGTTCTTTATTTCCCTTTTCTACTTCGGCAAAGAAGCGATCGTTGATATCTTCGATCCTTTTCTGTAATACCATAGCCAGTAGTTCATCCTTGCTCTTTACATAATGGTAAATAGCTCCTTTAGAAAGCCCAGTACGCTCCATAATGTTGCTCAAGGTCATTTTGCTACAACCTTTTTCGCGGACCAATTCTTTGGTTACATCCAAAAGCAACTGTTTTGTTTGTTGTCGTTTTGATTCCCGATCCAATTATATTCCTCCTTAATTATTAGTATGAGATTCCTCTAAATTTATATTGTGCTTGTTAATTACATTTTACATACCGACGGTCGGTTTGTAAATAGGCGAATACAATTCCTTTGAGTTCCTGAAGATATAAAATCCTTATTGGCTATGATGGAAGGTGGCGTTGATCCTATAAATCATTATTTAAATACATGTCTATAATGGGGTACCGCCCACACTTTAACGAAAATATAAGCTAAGCAAATGTCGACATAAAATGAGCTGAATTTCCTACTTTAAGGAATATTCAGCTCATATGCTTTATTTGGGGTGTAATTTGTTTTCTTCATATTCTTTTAGTATCTTATAAAAAGTATTTTTCTTAAGTCCTAATAGTTCCATGAATCTAACGCTCGTTATTTCTCTTTTTTTCCACTTTGCATAAGTTTCTTCTATTATAATTAGTTGCTTTTGACTTAATACTGAAAGGGTAAACGGAGGACGCCCTAAATGCTTACCTTGAGCTTTAGCAACTGCAATCCCTTCCGCTTGTCGCTGATGGATTTTTTTACGTTCTTGATCTGCAACATAGGAAAGCAAAGATAAAAATTGATCTTCCATTAAACGTCCCATATCACCCATCTCTCGAAACTTTCGACTATCAAATAATGTTTCATTTTCTAAAACGACAATATCAGCTTGTAATTCTCTTGTTATGTACTTCCACTCTGAAATTACTTCATCATAATTACGACCCATACGATCTAAAGCATCTATGTAAACAATATCACTTGTACTCAATATTTTTCGTAATAATTGATACTGAGGACGATCAAAATGTCGTCCACTTGCTTTATCGACAAAAATGCGTCGAGCCTCCACTCCTCGTTCCATCATCTTATGTAACTGACGTTGTTCATTTTGATCTTTTGTACTTACACGTATATATCCATAAATATTTGCCACGATTGAAACGCTCCCTACATTTGTTACCACAATTATACCATTTTTGTTTGTAAAGGTATTCATTAAAAATAAACGTTTATAAACATTTTATATTACCTTTATAAACTTGATATTTCAAAGTTTCATAGATGTTCTTCACCTGTTTGTAAAGGTATACCTTTACAAACAACGCGCAAAAACTGTATTTCGGATTAATTAGCAAAACAATCGAAATACAGGTAAATTACACCATTCTCTAGATGCTATATATAATTTGGTATAATTGTATTTAAACAAATTATTGCTAATAGGTAGAGGAAGGAATACAGAGATTGAAAAAACTATTTCAGACTAAAAAATTCTTAATATCAATTCTAACAGTAGCCCTAGTGCTAATTACTTATTTTGTAATACAATCTATTTTATCACCCGCTAGAGGTGTAACAAACCGAGAGAACCCCATTCAACTTGTAAATGAACAACCCAAAATAGACATATATAAAACCGTTCCTTCCCAATTCAATGGTCAAATAAGAAAAATTGCCTATCTTACATTTGATGATGGACCAGGAAAGTATACAACTGAGCTTTTAGACATATTAAAACAACATGATGTTAAAGCTACTTTTTTCTTAACTGGTAAGAATGTAAAGGCATATCCTGATTTAGTAAAACGAGAAAAAACAGAAGGTCATTATGTGGGTATGCATAGCATGACTCATGATTTCAAAAAATTGTATACAAATGGTGACTATGTTAATGAAATGAAAACAAATCAAAGTTTAATAGCAGATATTATTAGAGAAAAACCACAATTAACCCGACCTCCTTATGGTTCTATGCCTGGATTAAATGAAGCGCTTCGTAATAAGGTAGCAGAGGATGGATTTAAAGTATGGGATTGGACAATTGACTCTTTAGATTGGAAATATAATAACTTACCAGTAGAAGCAGCTTCAGTTAACATTGCTCAAAATGTACTTATTAATGCAACGAAGTTCCAAGAAGTTATATTAATGCATGACGTCCATCCTCAAGCTGTTGCAGCCGTACCAGCCATTATAAAAGGATTAAAAGACAAAGGATATGAATTTGAAGCTTATCAAGAAAATGATCACTTCTCTTTAAATTTCTGGCAGGACCCACGCATTTAACTTTTAAAGAAAATTATGCTATATTTTAAAACACAATAAAGCTAAAAGTTATAAAAATTCATCAATATAGTACTCTAACAAACTCTAAAAAGCCCATGACTCTATTTCATCAATAGAGTCATGGGCTTTTTAGAATACTTACTTTATCATAAGGTATTACTCTTTATGGGATAACCATATCAAAAAAATTGTACGTCTAGACACAAAATAACCGATTCCCTGTACGTTAAGCAACCGGTTATTTATTTTACTGCCTTTTGGTAGAATTTTTATCTCGTAATGGTCTTAAATTATCGGATTTTTATAGATTCATTGCAATTGTCTTGAAGTTTTTGTACCAGAAACACTTGTAATAGTCTACGAAGATTTATGGATAGAATCATCTATTCAGTGATATTGGGTATTTTTCCTTTGATGTTTACCCAAGATTTATGTATAATTTAAATCGTAATGATTACGATTTAAAGGAGAGTTGATATAATGAAGATTTTATTTGCAAAGAAACTAGGTATATTAGCTATTAGTTCATTGCTAGTATTAGTAGGGTGTCAGACTTCAGGTTCATCTGAAAAACAAGAGCACACACATGAAAATGAACACGATCACAACCATGAGCATAATCATGGTCATGCTCATGATGAAGAAACAGAAAAAATTTATGAAGGGTATTTTGAAGACAGCCAAGTGAAGGATCGATCACTCTCCGATTGGAAAGGAGACTGGCAATCTGTATATCCATATTTACAAGATGGAACACTTGATGAGGTATTTGCTTATAAAGCAAAACATACAGGTAAAATGACAGCTAAAGAGTATAAGGAGTATTATAATGAAGGGTATCAAACAGATGTTAACCGTATCGCGATTCAAGATGATACGGTAACTTTTTTCAAAAATAGAGAAGAACATTCTGGTAAGTATATCTATGATGGGTACGAAATTCTGACATATGATGCGGGAAATAGAGGTGTAAGGTACATATTTAAACTAGCAGAAAAAGTTGAAGGAGTTCCTCAATATATTCAATTTAGTGATCATAGTATCTATCCAAATAAAGCTAGTCATTACCACTTGTACTGGGGTGACGACCGTAAAGCTTTATTGAATGAAGTCATACACTGGCCTACCTACTACCCATCAAAAATGGATGGACATGATATTGCCCATGAGATGATGGAGCATTAAATTTGGAGTCGCGATGAATTAATGAAATGATAACAAATCAAAATTTAATAGTGAACATTATTAGAGAAAAACCACAATTAACCCGACCTCCTTATGGTTCTATGCCTGGATTAAATGAAGCACTTCGTAATAAGGTAGCAGAGGGTGGATTTAAAGTGTGGGATTGGACAATTGACTCCCTAGATTGGAAATATAATAACGTACCCGTAGAATCGGCTTCCATGAATATTGCTAAAAATGTACTTATTAATGCAACGAAGTCCCAAGAAGTTATATTAATGCATGACATCCATCCTCAAGCTGTTGCAGCCGTACCAGCCATCATAAAAGGGCTAAAGGAAAAAGGGTATGAATTTGAGGCATATCATGAAAGCAATCACTTCCCTTTAAATTTCTGGCAGGATCCAGGTATTTAAGCTTTAAGGAGATATATAAAGTCACACCTCTATTTATAAAAAAAAGATATAGCCCCTTGTAGAACAACAAGGGGCTATTCAATGTTTTTGCTTATCCTTTAGTTTAAAGCAACACTAGCTATTTATTATTAAACTATATATTTAGCAAAGTACTTCCATAAAATTCTTTTTTGTGCTATATAATATTTCTAAAGCGCTTAGAAAGGGAGAGGACCATATAAAAAGTATACAAGATTTTACAGAACCCTATTTTAAAACTGTTGGAGAACAAAGTAAGGCATATCGAGTAATTGGTTGCAAAGATGGTAAAGAAAAGCATTTCCCTGTTACATTTAAAACCTTAAAAAGGGCACGTATATTTAATTATAGGTATGCTTGTGATAATCCTGAATGGCTGAATAGAAATGGCGACATAAGTGAGTATAATATTAAGAATGGGAGACCTGAATATAAAAATATTTGGCACGATAATGTTATAGAGAATGTATATAAAAAGGATATTGATTTTGGTAGTTGGGAAATCTAATCATTAAAGCAGCAAACCAATCGTTCAAATAGTCTACAAATAAAATATAAAGAATAATAAGTAAATAAGCTATAAAAAGGAGATTCAATAGCATGAACATTGCATTTTTTCTTACTCCTAAAAGTGAATTGGTTTATATAAATATAAATTCAACAATACGTCAGGCTTTAGAAAAGTTGGAATACTACCGATATACAGCTATCCCCTTGGTCAATACTGAGGGAGAATATGCAGGTACACTTACAGAAGGAGATTTATTATGGAAACTCAAAAACACGTCATCTTTAAGCTTTAACAACACTCATCAAGTTGTTCTGAGGGAAGTTTCTTTACACCGTACAAATGAACCAGTTTCCATCAATGCGGAAATTGAAGACCTTTTATCAAGAGCTATGGAACAAAATTTTGTTCCTGTTATAGATGACGATGGGGTTTTTATAGGTATTGTTAAAAGAAGAGATATTATTCAATATTGCGCACAAGGTTTATTATTTAAGAACAATTCTGTATAAACATATGAACTTTAAATTATGTCAAATCTTCAATTTAAAATTCACATAAAAAGAATATATCTTGGCTTAACCAATCATGCGATTATAGTATTTTGAACTATCAAAAAATGTAAGGATATCATTGTTCTATACTAAACTAAAATACCCCTGACTTTATATATAAGTCAGGGGTTAATAAAAATATTAATCTTTTATAGAGATAATCTTACTTTTCATCACTATCTCCAAAGAAATCACCTAGAAATGATTCTTCCTCATTCATTCCTAGTTCTTCGGTTGCTTCTTCTACCATTTCCTCTACACCTAATCCATACATGCCCATCAACTTAAGAATTTTATAATGTCCCAAAACAAAAAAATGTATATTTACATCTTATGTTGTTAATCTTCTCGTCTTGGAGTAGTTGCTTTCTTTAGCTTGCTGGTGATAGGTCTGTACTCCTAGTAGAAAAGCATTTTTTTAATTATAATGGGATATATAACTTGATCAATTAACAAGGAGAATGGAACATGATACAAAGTATTAACCACATTTGTTTTTCAGTTGCAAATCTAGAGAAAGCTATTGAGTTTTATCAAAATATACTTCAAGCGAAATTATTAGTAAAAGGTAGAAAGTTAGCTTATTTTGATTTAAATGGTTTATGGATTGCTCTAAATGTGGAAGAAAGTATACCAAGAAACGAAATTCAGTACTCTTACACACATATAGCTTTCACTGTAACAAATAATGAGTTTGATTCTTTAAAAGAAATATTAATTCAAAATCATGTTAATATCTTACCTGGACGAGAGAGAGATGACCGAGATAAACGGTCTATTTATTTTACAGATCCAGATGGTCACAAGTTTGAGTTTCATACTGGTACTTTACAAGATCGTTTACAATATTATAAAGAAGATAAAAAGCATATGACTTTTTACTGATTAAAAAAGCTAGTAAAATACTAGCTTTTCGCACTTCTGATAATGATAGGTTATGTAAACTTCACATGAATACTATATTCATAAGGTAACTAATTCCAATTGATTATATAATGAAGGGATAAGATTAGATAAAAAAGGAGTAGGGATATGATAATTGGAGAACTAAAAGAAATTGTAAGACATCCAATAAAGTCATTTCGCGGAGAAAATGTTCAACAAACTTTCATTGCATCCTATGGCTTATATGGAGATAGAAGCCATGCTTTTTTAGATGAAACAAGACCAGGAAAGTATTTAACCGCAACACAACTTTCTGAAATGATTGGTTATACGGCGAGTTTTATAGGAGAAGAAACTTTGGATACATATCCATCAATCAAAATCGTTTCTCCTAAAGGGAAAATATATAAGTGGGGAGATCAAGAGTTACTTACAGAATTGGAACAAAAATCAGATCGTAGAATTAAAGGCATACAATACTCACCCCAGCAAGTACCTCTAGGTGCAATTGAAGAAGAACATGTATTAATTGTGACTGATACGTCATTACAAGAAATAAGTGCAATGTGGGGACAAGATGTGGACCATAGGAGATTTCGTCCAAACTTGATATTCTCATTATATGAAAATATTCCTTTCGTAGAAGATACATGGTTTGGAAAATGTATACGTATAGGAGAAGCAGAATTAGAAATAGTAAGACACTGTGAACGCTGCATGATTATTACTATTGATCCTAACACATTAACATTTGAAAAAACTCTCTTAAAAACTGTTGTACAAAAAAGAAATAATCATTTTGGAGTCTATGCATCAGTTATAAAACCAGGAAAAGTGAATGTTGGGGATTCTATCATATTAGAATAACCTTCGATAATACTGATTATGTAAAAAGTAAAGCCGTCCTGATGGACGTTTTTTTTTCTTAGCGTGGGGTTTTTCAAAAATAATGGCGATACGCCTCGTTTTGGGGTATTTGGTTTTTCATAGCTTGATAGCGATGGATGACCCTTAAAAGATGAATTATTGAAATTACGTAGTATGATCTATGATAAATTTTGAGAATAAAAACCCTTTACTATTTTTCAGTTTTACTTATTGTCTAACGGTGCAGGTTAGTTGAACAAATAAAGGAGTTTTGCTTACAGTAAAGAAAGAATAAATAAAGAAAAATGTAAGGGGATGAATAAATTTTCAGAACGTAGCAATTATGTTATTCAAATTAAACCTTGGGAAGATAAGGACCTTGATTTACTTTTTCGTATTAACACCCCAGTGATGATGCAGCATCTTGGAGGTCCAGAAAATGAAGAACAGATTTTGAAGCGACACAAACGGTACCTTGAACTAGATAGTAGAGGATGTATGTTTAGCATTTTATTGTTACCAGAGCAAGAATCAGTGGGTTCTGTTGGCTATTGGCAAACTACTTGGAATAATGAAAGTGTGTACGAAACTGGCTGGAGCGTTCTTCCCGCATTTCAGGGGAAAGGAATAGCGACAACTGCAGTAAAGTTGGCAATAGATGAAGCATCCGCTGAGAATAAGTATAGGTACATTCATGCTTTTCCTTCAGCTGACAATCCAGCTTCAAATGCAATTTGTCGGAAGCTTGGATTCAAATTAATCTCCGAATCCGAATTCGAATACCCTCCTGGTAGCTTTATGCGATGTAATAATTGGTGTTTAAACTTAATTGCCAGTAAATAGCCTTTTTAAACTAACGGAGGCGTTAATTTAATAGGTGTCACCACATATGTCCATCAAGTTAAGATAAATCTGTATGTGACTTTACCCATAAAGTTGCCGCTAAAGGAAGCATAACCTTGCCGTGAATGCTGTTGGTTTGTAATAATTTTCGATTAAAAGCATGCTGCAAAAATTGATTTTTCAACAGAAGAAACCCAAACATTTTGAAAAAAGTTTGATCAAAGTGCTTGGGTTATTTGTTGCTAGTGAATAATTTTTTATAAAAAAGCTCAATCATTTTTCTACCTGTGTTTGCTCAACAATCGCGCCCTATTCTTGAATAATGAAAAATGACTTAGTACTCAATCTTTGCGTACATCGTACGGTGTCCCCATGAATGTAATTATTCTACTTTGCGGGTAATAGGTTCTCTGGTCCCCCCTTATAGAATAAATATTTTTATAATTGATTTAATACTCACCTTTATGTAAGTACCTGTACTAAAAGTGCATACTTACATATTTACAGTGTTCACTTTATTATCAAGATATAAATAATACTTAAGGAGGATAAATCTTTGAAAACTCTTGTCATTGTAACACATCCCAGCATAGAAACTTCCGTCATTAATAAGCGATGGGTAGAAGAACTGAAAAAATATCCGGAAAAGTATACTGTTCACGAATTGTCTAAGGTTTACCCTGATGGAAACATAGATGTGCAAAAAGAACAAAAAATGGTTGAAACACATGGTAATCTGATTTTGCAGTTCCCTATACATTGGTTTAATTGTCCGCCTCTCCTTAAAAAATGGCTTGACGATGTTTTAACTTATGGATGGGCTTATGGTTCAAATGGAGGGGATAAATTAAGGAATCGTAAAGTTGCTTTAGGTGTAACTGCAGGAATCAAAAAAGAAGATTATAGTGAAAATGGAAGATATCAGTATACACTTGAACAAATATTAGTTCCATTTAAAACGACATTCCTGTATTGCAATGCAGATTATCGTTCGTACTTTGCGTTTTATGGTAAAGAAAATAAGCCGGGTGGAAACGAAGAAGAAGAAAATGAGCCTGGTACAAGCGAATTGGAAAAAAGCGCTCAAGATTATTTGAATTTTGTTGAAAACCTGTAATAGGTAGCTTTATAAAAACTATAAAAAAGAAGTATCTCCTTCTTGAGGAGATACTTCTTTTGATTTAAACAAAATAGCTAGCTACCGCTGTACCTCCTCCATAGCGGATGCTTTTTTCTTTGCTATATAAAATTTATATAATAAATGAGAAATTAACTAAGCAGACAATTGAATACTGTAACTCATCATGCCTCATACATTGATTCATAACTAAAATATTTAAAACAAACGTTTGTTTAATTTTCCTATATCTAATTTCTTTATCACATAAATAAAAAAAGATAAGACAATTCCATTTACATATATTCAAGAAGTATAGTTAGTTATAACATAAAATTCATTTTCTTATAGTTAATTAATCTTGAATGTCTTTATATATTTTTCTGTAAGAATCCTACATTCTTCTCTATTTATCTATTTATACATTTTCACTAATTTATTATGAAATATATATTAATTTAAAGTGTTTTATTCAAAATGTATAATTGGAGTTTTTATGCAGCCGAGGTCGATGTTTGTTATTCTTTTCTAAATTCACATAATTTCCATATATCAATAGTGCAAGTGTTAATAAAAATAGAAACCTATCTGTAGATAGGTTTCTATTTTTATCGTATTATTTCGTATATTTTCCTTGAATGACCCCTTATACCATGAATGGTTTCCGTATCCCGTGAAGGGGATTGAAACCACTCAAGCTGAATCTTTATTTGTTAGAACCTCTGCAATAGCATCTGTCATTTTGATTAAGTGATGATACTTATTAACTATGCTCTTGTTCAAATGGGACTTCCAGCAAAAATGACTCAAGATCTTTCAATAAAATATTATTTTTTTCAACAATTGATTTTATTACATCAATCCCAATTTTCTTTGAAAATTTTGGATTATCTTCTTTAATAAAGCTATCAGATTCATTCATATACAACTGTTTCAACCTAAGGATTAAGTAACCATATAAATACAATAACAGAAAAGTTGCATCATCCATACTATCCATTATTCTTAATTTTAATGATGCATTACAATTTATTACAACAGTAGAATTTTCATTAACCATACAAGTAATATCTACATCTGCGTCTCTAACTCTAAGTGTTATTTTTTTTAGTTCTCCACCATTACTTATAAACGCTTTGGTCGCTATTAGTTCTGTTGTCTGATAAGATGCTCCTGTAAAAACATTAGCATCATCAGTTACATTGCCTACAAAACCACTAATATTTTCTAGTTTCGTGTCATCGTTTAATATTCCAACACGTTCCGTATAAACATAAAATAGCCAGTTAAACATATCAGGCTCAAGAGAGTATTCAGTATTTGTGGAGGAAATATTGTGTTCACCAATCAGCTTTTTAAATCTACTAATATGGTAATCATTTGATGTAATAATAAGTACATACACTTTATTTCCTTTTTCAAAAAACAATGACTCAACATCTAAATCATTTACTCTGTCAGCTTTTGGTAGAAAATCTCCATTACTATCTTTTTTCTTTTTCTTCGGGTACTCTAAATTAGCGATTGCCCTCTGATAAAAGATAATTTCTTCTGTAGAATTATTGTTACCATTAATTTGGGGTAATTTCATTTCTTCTAATTGACCTATCTCTTTCCAAGAATAAATGAAATTTTTTTCAGAATCACACATACCAGCAACCCGATGTTCATCTTTTTTTACATGAGATAGTAACTCTCTATGTTGTCTTCTAAACACTTCATCCAAAGAAGATAAGCTATTAATATCATTTAGTAAAAAAATATTAGAGTATATTTTTGTCATTTATTTACCTCCTTCACATTCAATATTTAACTCTTTCATCTTAGAATCACATAATGCACTAGTTATTTTACTTCCTACGACTGATGTAAGCTTAAAATCAATATGTGCAGTATCTCTTTTAACCCGTTTTGGAAGAATAACTATACTTTCTGTCATAATAAAGGATTTCATAGAAAGTCCCCCTAAACGGTAGTTTTCTAAAACACTAATACAAATTGTCTGTTTTTCATTGACTCTAGTACCCGCGTTTTCATTGAGCCATTCTTGATCATTTACCAAAGTAACATCAATTATCTGTGGATTAAAGAAAATTTCTATCTGCAATCCTAACAGTTTTAATATAAACATCGAAATTTTACCAGCTGGGACAATTTCTAGCTCAATATCGACTTCTTCTTCTTTGTACTCTCCGCCCACTGGTTTAAATTTGATTGATTCTTTATATCTATTATTGATTTTAAAGCTTATATCTACTATCAACCGCTCAAAATATCTTTTAATACTCCATAATAAAGTTTTATAAAACAACCCAAGTAATAGTTGTAGAATTCCAACAGCAACAGCAATTATACCGCTCAAAATAACTTTTTGTGTTGTAGGATCAGAATACCCATGTTGATTTAGCAAATTATATACGATATTTGAATTATTTGAAGAAATAATAGCAGTAAAAAATGTTATTACAAAAGTTACAATGAGTTTTATAACTGATTTTAGGAAATCATAGATAGCTTTTTTCATGTGTCAATTACCTTTAGCCCAAAATTTAGCGTATCAATAAATTTTAGTAATTTCGATTGCTCAGACTCTGTTAGCCCGTTGTCTATTCCAATTACCCCATTTTTTTGAAGGACTATTTTTCTTTTACTATCATTTGTAATAAATGTAACTTCTTTTATATGAAAGCCGTATCTACCGACTACATCCTCAATGCTTTCCAAGGACAATTCATCATATTCCTCTAAATACAAACTATTATGGTCTTCAACAAATAAGCAGTCTGTCATTTTCATATTAAAATAATCACTATAGTTTAAAATAGTGAGGAACTTTTGATTTGTAACAAATAATTGTTGGATAGATCTGCTCTGGTACTCTCTGAATGTCACACTATTATTAAGCAACTGGTTAAATGAATCAGGATTATATTTTATTGCGAAAGAGTTCGGATAATTACCTTTAACATAATCATAATTTTGCATATCAAGTAAGTTGCAAAAAGATTCTTTCTTCATTTCCCTTTGTCTTAATATCTTGTAGAATTGCATACTATCCCTCCTCACTTTTTAATTTCCTATAATGATTATACATTGTAAACGTTTAGTGTGTTTGGATTAAATTATCTAAAACCAAATTTTTCTTATTAATCTTAGTACCTTTAAATTCTCGACCTTTTTTGAGTTCGCATAACTACTTAAATTGTTTTTCAATATATATCGTTCTTTTTTCTATTTAAATACCCAGAAAACCCCTTAAAACAAATCGTTTTAAGTTCCTATATATATTTAGAGCCATGTCCCTATATATAATAGTTCTATCATGGGATGATTCATTAAAGTAAAAATTATAAATTGTCATTTTAAACCCTAAGAAAATAATAAAATCCTTTTCTTATCCATTAATATGCTTATTCAAGTATATACAATTAATAATACCATTAACCATTCCCAGAAACATCTAATTATATTGATATTTTTTGTTCCAAAAGGTACACCTTTTGATACGTTTTTTATTATTATGTGTTTAAAGATGTAGGGAGCATTTGTATGTCTATAAAAGTGTAATTTTACAGACGGAAATGGTGTAATTATCAATGAGTTGTGGCAGTGGAAGTGGAAATACTGCAGTAGAAGCTATGAAGAAATATGATATTAAGCGTTCTTCATTTTATAAACTTGCAAAACCGTATGAAGAAGCAAAAAAAGGGAAACCTAATGAATAATTAATGATGATTCAGGGGTGGGCCAAATGGAGCATAAAACAAAGGTAACAATTGGGGATTACGTTCAATTTTCATATCGTAAAAATCCTAATTTACAATTAACGGGATATGTAGTGAGTATTCTACAGAATACAATTGTTGTAGATATTACAGAGATAATGGGGATTGAAGTAGATGATGTTAGGCAAGTAGTAAAACATGGTTGCTATAATAAAGTGTTTCATAAGCAAATAAAAAGTAATGTTTCATAAAAAGTGCTCCTAGGTAAATCTAGGAGCACTTTTTATGATGAAGTTACTGGATTTCTTGAGATGATGAATACCAGCAGTTAGATAGTAACACATTCATTTAGAAAAAGCATCTAAATAGGACGCTTATTTCGAACATGTTTAATGTTTAGAAATCGAAAACGAGTTTTACAAAACATACAAAATGTTAAACTCGCAAGAACCAGTGATATCATGCGTTTTTCTATGGTATTACTGGTTTTTTTCGCTATAAAATGAAAAGAAAAATATTGTTAGTTTAACAAAATATAGTTATAGTTAAAGTAAGTTTTACATATTATAGGCAACAGCATCGAATTAGGAGGTCGTGTTTTATGGCGAAAGGAGGACGAAAACCTGGAGCAAAAGAGCCGATTCGTTCATTAGAAAAAATTGAACAAATGAAAGATTGGTTATTACAAAATTCCTCATATCGAAATTACTTTTTATTTTACTTTGGAATTAATACAGGTTTACGTATCAGTGACATTTTGCGATTACGTGTAAAAGATGTTCGTGGAAAAGATATCATGAAAATTAAAATGGAAAAAACAGATACAACGGTAGAAGTGTATTTCAATTCAGTCTTACAACAAGAAATTGCGAAATACACAAGTAATCGTGCTGATTCTGATTGGCTTTTTCCAAGTCGTCAAGGAGATAAACCAATTACAAGACAAATGGCACATACTTTCTTGCATAAGGCGGCCGAGGCTTGTGGGATTGACTCAGAACAATGGGGAACACATAGTATGAGAAAAACGTTTGGATATCACTATTACCAGAGAAAGAAAGACGTTTATTATTTAATGAAATTATTTGGTCATGCGACACAAGGTCAAACACTACAATACATTGGTGTAGAAGCTGATGAAATCCGTAAAACAATGGAGGATTTCACACTATAGAGTCAGGGGGGATAACAAATGGAGTGTGTTGAATTTGAAGTATTAAAGCAATGTGGATCACCAACGGTTTATTTTTGTGAACATGAGATGAAATATAGTTGTTTGATTGCAATTCCATCCTGGAATTGGAGTTTCTTAATGGATTACACGATTAATTTTATAGATGAAAAGCCTATGTTAATGAAAGCATTGGAGAAGTATGTTTCTTATCATCTTGTAG
>Ga0268252_1001014_pt1 | contig 16683 bp, 18 predicted proteins | sample AgamicMgSfrz_FD_200244 | JGI IMG/M metagenome (GOLD analysis project Ga0268252, IMG submission 200244) | Agave microbial communities from Guanajuato, Mexico - Mg.Sf.rz (v2) (version 3) | ecosystem: Host-associated > Plants > Phyllosphere > Phylloplane/Leaf | place: Guanajuato, Mexico | collected... | reverse complement strand
TATTTTCTTTATCAGAAAGATTTTTTCCTTCCATCATCGTACCAGGCGTGATGAGCTGAACAACTTCTCTTTTTACGACTCCCTTTGCTTGCTTTGGGTCTTCTGTTTGTTCACAGATTGCTACTTTGTAGCCGCGCTCGACAAGCTGTTCAATATAGTTAGGAGCAGAATGATGAGGAACTCCACACATCGGAATTCGCTCCGCTCCCCCACCTTCTCTGCTCGTTAACGTAATTTCGAGCTCTTGTGATGCTTTGATTGCATCATCAAAGAACATTTCATAAAAATCCCCTAAACGAAAAAATAAAAAGGCATCCTGATAATCTGCCTTTACTTGTAAGTATTGTTGTATCATTGGCGTATATGTCGTCATAACTTCCTCCAAAATCCAAGTCTAAATCTATTATTCTCCCATTATAACATAAAGAAATAGAATATTTCAGTGGGGTGTTTTGGGAAAAGACATCAAATTTATCCTTATAAAAAATTAGCTGTTTTCATGAAGTAAGATGTGATAACTAGTTCATTCCATTGCGCTCGAGACATTCCACTATCTTTTTAAAAATAATACTAGTAATTCGCAAGCAAATCTTCTATAATTTAGCTTGCTACAAAAGTTAATATTAGGTAAAGGAGCAATTATCTTGAAACGTTATTTATCGATTCTTTTAGTTATAGTTCTCATGTTTAGTTTTATGCCGTTTTCAAGTGCTGATGCAAAGACAAAGGTTAAAACGTACAAAAATTGTACTGCCCTTAATAAGGATTATAAGGGTGGCGTTGCTAAATCTAAATCCACAAAAAATAAAGGTGGAAAAACGAAGTACAAACCTTATGTTTCGAAAGATTTATATGAAGCAAACAAAAAAAGCGACCGTGATAAAGACGGAATAGCTTGTGAAAGATGATAGGAAAGCCTTTCTCCTATATGTATAGGAGAAAGGCTTTCTATTCTTTATAAGGTTAAGCAATACTAACCAGAACCCCGATTATAAGAAAAAAAGACTAGGAAAAGCTCCTAGCCTTTACTCCTCTTCTCCGCCTACGAGAAAGTCTGGATTTAATTCTTCAAATTCTTCGTCTTCTACTTCATCTTTAAACCATGCATCATCATCTTCTTTGCCGCATTCGTCTGTGCAAACTTCTACACAGATTTTTGTTTCTCCAATAACTTCTACGATAAATTCTCTTTCTACATGAACAATAATTTTATTGCCATTTGGAGAAATAACTGCTTCGATGCAGTTTGGTTGTTGTAATACGCGTGCAATCACATCGTGGTCTTCTAGGCAATCAGGGTCACGATATTTTAGTTTAATGACATCTGTATATTTTACACGCTCTGTAACAACTTCTGTTTGTGTGTTGTCATTATAGGAATACCAAACGTTAATGTCATAGTATCCGCAAATTTCTACTGTTTTACCAACCTTTTCCGCTTCATACGTATGGTTGATAATCCAGCAGCCCAAGATGCTTGAAGGGCTGTTGTCTGGGCAGATCGTATGATTGGATTTTGTGAATTTACGTCCTTTCGCTACGACTGCCTTTGTAATAATCTCTCTATATTCTCCCATGTTCGAGCGAAACCTCCTCATTCATTTTCATTTCATCCTATGCGGGATAGGAGTCTAGTGTGCGACAATTTTTAAAGACTATAAATAATGCTTAAATCTACTTCATTGTATGTAAAACTTGGGTAAGTGTGCCGATATTAACCATTTTTCTAGACGAATAACCTCTCCTTTATCCCCTTTCCACACTGCTTTGTTAACCCACATATACGGAATTCTCTTCTTAGGTAAAAACCAGCTTTCCATCAAAACTATCTTAACCATGAAAAAAATATGCGTTTGTATTAATACATTCGCGGATACAGCTTGTTCGAATCTTTATATACTGTAGTATACGGTAAGGGGGTGAGGAAGTTGGCAGGGTTATTTAATAAAAACGATCAGTTTGATTTTAAATTCAATGTGAATGGCAAAGAGGTTACTGGCGAGGACGGAGCTAAATACGCACAAGAATTAATCGAGAAGCTATCAACAGAAATGGGTGGCTTAGTACAAAAATTAACAAAAGGTGTTTCTGAAAATGTAGCGGGAAGTACGATTGAATCGCTAAAGGATAAGGTTGCAACAAATGTTGATTTGGATTCTATTAAGGAAAAAGTATTGCCTAATCTTAATCCAGAAACGCTTAAGAGTTTACTAAATCAAGATACACTAAGTAAACTCCAAGAGAAATTACCTGTCATTGATGCTTCAAATGATGATGGGAATCTTAAATTAAACGTTAATGGCAAGCCTATTTTTTCACTAGATATTTCAGATTTCATCAAAAAATAACGATTAAATCACACTTTTGAAAGGAGGTGAAATCATATGTTGTCTAACTACACATCTGATTGTCACAAAGGTAACGGTTCAAGACTTGCTGGTACTGATGTTACTGCTAAAGGTAAAAGCATTGGAAATAAAGGGGCAGAACTTCGCGGATTTACTAACGCTACTCAAGGAAATGGTAACCTTGCTAACCAATTTACTGCTTCTGGTGCTGCTGGTGGTGCTGCTGTAGGTGTTAACTTATTAAACTTCTTTGTTGGTGGTATTTTAGTTAATGCTAATGTTGCAGGTGATGCTACAGCTGTATCTTACAATGAAAACAGACCTGAAATGGTGAACGAAGGTTAATCACCTTTATTGAATAATCACTCCTACAAGAGATAAGCATATAATAAAGGGCAACATCTACTTGATGTTTGCCCTTTTCTTTTTTTACATACCTAATAGGAGGAGGGGAAAAGAATGGCGAAGGATAAAAATTCTGGATTGACTGCTGAAAAATTAAAAGAGCTTGGTGTACCAGAGGAGTTAATTGATACAATTCTTGAAACAGGAGGACCTTCTGTTAATACACATGCAGAGGGCGGAAATGGCGGAAGTGCTGTCAGTCTTACTTATGTGGATAATTATTCTGTTCTATTTCTTGTCTATACGTTTCTTTTGCAAACAGTTAATGATGGAAACGCAAAAGATAAAGAAACAAAGCAGCTTAATAAAGCATTGCTATCGACCTTACAAACGGCTATGAAAGAACAGCAGGAATATCGCAAGGCTTTCTTACGCGCGATTAACATTTTAAATAATCAGAATAAGTAAAAACCAAGCAAAATTATGCTTGGTTTTTCTTTTGGGTATTTTAATTGTATTCGTAAATAAATGAAGCTCGTTGCTTTCCGCTTCAGACACAAGATTCGTCTGTGGAGACTCACATTCCCCTCATCTGAGGGCACTGAAAAACTGGCTAGTTAATGATGGTGGACAATAGCCACTTTTTAAACATAAGATGATGGCTTTGTTTTCCGAGGCGTCCGCTCGCTTTCCATGGGGCGAGCGCCAAGCCTCCTCGTCACTACGTTCCTGCGGGGTCTCGGATTTTCTCGCAGCTCCCATAGGAGTCGAACGGACGCCTCTCCAAACCAACCTTATTTTCACTTTCAAATATGCTTGCTCTTAATTTCGCACGAAAAAAAGACTTTTTCAGTGGCCTCCCCTCATCTCCTACAGGAGTCAAGTGTCCTTCACCCTTAACAACACAGAATGCTAAACGTTAAACAATCCAATCTTACAAAAAGCCCTTTTTTAATCTTCTTTCTTCTTCTCGATGGAGGAAAGAATTTCGGTTTCGACTGTTTCTGCGATTGTTTTTGTTACCATTTGTAGCATGTCATTGACAATTCCCTGTGATTCTTTAAATTCACTGACAATTGGAAGTTCGTCGATTTCCTTTTGCAGTGCATCAATTTTTGCTTCTGTTTCTTTTAGAGCAGCAATTTTCCCATAATGTTGGAGATTAACTGCTTGCTTTTGCAATTTTTTGATTTGGGCAATTCGATCATTCACTTTTTGGTTTTGATTGATTTGCTTTTCTGCACGCTGATAAAACTCAACTTCTTCTGTATCACGAATCATTTTGGCTAGTTGTTCTGTTCGCTCGATGATTTCTTCACGTGTGTACTTAGCCATTAATTTGCCTCAACAGCTTCTGCTTCTAATACCTCAATCATTTCTCCATTTAATGACCATGTTTTCGCATCTGTAATTTTAACAGAAACAAGTTTGCCGATTGCTGACTTTGGTCCAACAAAATTCACTAGCTTGTTTTTGCGAGTATACCCAGCAAGTACATCCGGATTATTCTTACTTTCCCCTTCCACAAGAACCTCCACGATTTTGTCTTGGTAGCCCTTCATGGAATTAGCAGAATACTCATTAACTAATGCGTTTAGGCGCTGTAAGCGTGCCTTTTTCACTTCCATTGGAACATTATCTTTCATTCTTGCAGCTGGCGTGCCTTCACGTGGAGAATAAATGAATGTATAAGCAGCTTCAAAGCCAACTTCTTTATAAAGAGATAATGTTTCTTCAAATTGCTCATCTGTTTCATTTGGATACCCAACGATAATATCCGTTGTTAAGGTTAAATTAGGAATAGCTGCTTTCATTTTGCGTACTAATTCTAAATACTGCTCTCTTGTATATTTACGTGCCATAATTTTTAACACATCAGAGGAACCAGACTGAACTGGTAAATGGATATGCTCCACTAAGTTTCCGCCTTTAGCTAGTACCTCAATTAAATGGTCATCAAAATCTCGTGGATGACTTGTTGTAAAACGAACACGTGGAATATCAATTTTACGCATTTCTTCCATTAAATCTCCAAAACGGAAATCAATATCTGTGAAGTCTTTTCCATATGCGTTTACATTTTGACCAAGAAGCGTAATTTCTTTATAGCCTTGTGCAGCTAAATGTCGCACCTCTTGAATAATATCCTCTGGACGGCGACTACGTTCTTTCCCGCGAGTATAAGGAACGATACAATAGGTACAGAATTTATCACAGCCATACATAATATTTACCCATGCTTTAATTTTTCCGTTACGTACTTTTGGAAGGTTCTCGATTACGTCCCCTTCTTTAGACCAAACTTCGACTACCATTTCTTTCGACATATATGCTTCATGAAGAATGTTTGGTAAACGGTGAATATTATGAGTACCAAAGATCATGTCTACTTGTGTGTAAGTTTTTAAAATCTTATTTACTACTGATTCTTCTTGGGACATACATCCACAAACACCTAATAAAAGGTCTGGTTTTTCTGTTTTTAAATGTTTTAAATGGCCTAACTCGCCAAATACTTTATTTTCTGCATTCTCACGGATTGCACATGTATTAAGAAGGATAACATTTGCATCATCCACTGAATCTGTTGCTTCATAGCCTAATGCTAAAAAGATCCCTGCCATTACTTCTGTGTCATGCTCATTCATTTGACAGCCGAATGTACGAATATAGAATTTACGTCCTTCACCCATTCCACGGAATTGTTCGGGAATAGAGAAATCTTTTTCATACCGAACTTCTTCTTTTCCACGTCTTTTTGCATCTTTTAAAGAAGGTGCTTTATATACTGTCTCGAAATATTTGCTATAATCCTTTTCGGATTTTTTGTCCGAAGAATTATTGCTTTCAATTTTTTGTCCTTCTAAACGTTGTTTTTCGTTCATTTCAACTACTCCTCTCTTATCGATGATTTGGTTTCATCCATAAGTTTGTTAATATACAAGTTTTAGATTAGTTCTTATAGATTGTTATTTTGCTTATGTTAGGAAGTTTGTTGTTTTTCGTCTCAGAAATTTTTTCGCAAGGGAAGTGGAGCATCCCTTTTATTCCTTTTAACTACAGAAAGTAAACTTAAAAACTTCCTCGATTTTATAAGCAAAAATCTATATATTAGCAGTTGCTTTTATATGTACTATTCTTTATAGACATATTTTCATTATTCTAGTATAAGCCTTTCACCATTTGAAAACAATAGCTAGGTTACAAAGAAAAATTTCTACTGTTTTCTTTATGTATAACTTATAATTCACAACAACAGGCAGTTCAAACCCTCCCTCACAAGGAAGAAATTAAACTGCCTGTATAGCTAGATTAGAGCACCCTTTATTTAGGAAATCTTTTTACCATATTGGTATATAAAAACTTCTCTACTTGCGTACTAGTATAATATTTTGTTAGTTCGTTTATTAGATTAGGATAATCAGCAGTGGAAGCTAGACCTTTTACCGTTTGGGAGATTCCATCAAAATCGGAACCAAAGCCGACATGATCTTCTCCTCCGAGTGAGCAAATATAATCTAAATGCCGCAATATGTCCGTAATAGTTGCTGTATTTGTTCCACTTAAAAACTGTGGGACAAATGTGATTCCGATTACACTATCTGCTTCTATCATTGCTTTGATTTGCTCATCTCGTAGATTACGAGGATGGGGGCAAAGATTATACGTATTGGAATGGGATGCGTAAGGATAATCTGCTTGCTCCATTACATCCCAAAAGGCATTTTCTGATAAATGAGAAACATCCACCCAAATATCTTGCTTATTTAAGAGCTTTACTGTTTCTTTACCAAATAAAGATAAACCTGCACCTCGAGGTTCTAAAGCACCATCAGCAACAGCATTCGCATAATTCCAAGTTAGACCGACTGCCGACACACCTAATCGAAGCAATGTTTTTAATTTCAATAAGTCTCCACCAATTGCATCACAACCTTCAAGTGTTAGAAGCGCACCGGTTTCCCCGTCTTTCAAATCCTCGATATCTTTTTTCGTACGAATAAATTTAAAATCTGGATTCGGCTGTAAGATTTTTTCGTAAAAAATTGTCGCCATCGATAGTGCTGCTTCAAAACGCATATCGGGATGAACGGACTCTGGAACATAGAGAGCAAAACACTGAATCTTTGTTCCCCCTTTTTGCAAGCCCTCCTTCGTTACATGAAGCTTATCACTATTCTGAAAATTGATTGTTTTATCCATAAACATTTTATATAATACATCACAATGCCCATCAAAGTATTTCAAAAAAACTTCACTCCTATACGAATATGTTCTATCTTTTTCTATGTAAATCTTGGCGGATTTCCATCAAGACATCAGTAATTACAAACAATTTAATCCTATCCCTATATAAAGAAAACTTCCATCAGTGGAGTTCTTATTGACCGTTAAGAGTGAGATAAATAAAAAGAAAGGGCGTCTCATTCATTCGGTTTGCTTACGCACAGAGTCAAGAGTCTAGTTGGCGAAAGTTCGTTTTCCAACTTTTCATTCTTGCTGTGGGACTAAACCTTATTGATGAGACACCCCCCTCCTTTTCGGAGGTTTGCTCTATTTTTCTAAACAGAATCTCCCTCAAGAGGATTCTTTTGGCCGAGCATACCACTCATAAGAAGGGATAAATTGGGAAAGTAATCAAAATCATACTTTCTTATTTTTCATCTAATCTTATTTTCTCTTTATCTAGGCTCCACAATGAGCTTGATGGCTGTTCTTTCCTCACCGTCAATAACGATATCAGTGAAGGCAGGGATACAAATTAAATCCACTCCGCTAGGTGCTACAAATCCTCTTGCGATAGCAACTGCTTTAACCGCTTGATTTAATGCACCTGCACCAATTGCCTGGATTTCTGCTCCACCTCTTTCTCGTAGAACACCTGCAAGCGCACCAGCTACAGAATTGGGACTAGACTTTGCTGAAACCTTTAATATCTCCATTTCTAGCTCCTCCTTGTTTAACCCCCCCGCATGTCATTAAGATTAATGAACATATCAGGATATATATCATTCCAATGTTACTATATTCCAAGTTAATTACACATATTCCAGCTTGGACATAAAAACTTAGAAAATTATTTGATTTTTCAAGGAAGAACTAATTTTCCATAAAGAAAACTTCCATCAGTGGGGATTTTTTCATCCTACTGATGATTAGTTGCACTTATCAAGTCTTTACGAGAGAATTCCCCCTCTTAGCTCTCTTGTCCGTTAAGAGTGGGATAAATCAAGGATTCGATTAGGAATAAAATGGATGATCGTCATTAATTAAGATTCGTTCGATTTTTTTCGCTTTGCCAGTCTTTTTATCCACTTCGATTAGACAGCCGCTTAGCTGAGCTCTGCCGCTTTTTGGCGGCTCAAATCGTGTTGGCAAATTTGTTAAAAAGCGATTTAGTACTAATTCTTTTTGCATACCAAGTATTGCATCATATGGACCTGTCATGCCGACATCTGCCATAAAGGCTGTTCCATTTGGTAGAATGCGATTGTCAGCTGTTTGCACATGTGTATGTGTTCCAACAACAGCTGTAACTTTTCCATCTAAATACCATCCCATTGCTTGCTTTTCACTTGTTGCCTCTCCGTGAAAGTCAACAAAAATAAGATCGGTACGTTTTTTCGCTTCATTAACTAAACGATCGATGACGATAAATGGATCGTCACTCGGATTCATAAAAGTCCGCCCTTGTAAATTTATAACTGCTACTTCTATATCGTTAATTTTAACAAAGACCATCCCTTTACCTGGATTATTTTCAGGAAAATTTGCCGGTCTTACTAAATATTTCGCGTTATCGATAAATTCAAATATTTCACGATTATCCCATGTATGGTTTCCCATTGTTACCGCTTGAGCACCAATTTCTAAAAAGCTTCGGTAAATTTTCTCGGTAATTCCTTTTCCACCGGCAGCATTCTCCCCATTGATAATCGTTAACTGTGGACGATATTTTTCCTTTAGCTTTGGTACGTACTCTTTAATCATGTCACGGCCCATAGAACCTACAACATCACCAATAAATAAAATATGCATGTCTTTTATCCTACTTTCTACTCTTCACTATGTAACAGTGTAACATACAATTCCCTTTCGTTCACAATCCCATTTGTCTCTCATTAAACTTCCGGGAATTGTTTTACTTTTTCATACAAAAAAACGGTGCAATCGCACCGTTTTTTATTTTGCATATTCAACCGCTCTTGTTTCCCGAATAACGGTTACTTTTATATGACCTGGATAATCAAGTTCTTCTTCGATTTTCTTACGAATATCGCGAGCTAATCGATGAGACTCTAAATCATCTACAAGATCTGGTTTCACCATGATTCGAATCTCACGACCTGCTTGAATAGCGAATGATTTCTCTACTCCATCATAAGATTCTGAAATTTCTTCTAGTTTTTCCAGACGGCGAATATAGTTTTCTAATGTTTCTCTTCGCGCCCCTGGTCTTGCAGCTGAAAGTGCGTCAGCAGCAGCTACTAGTACAGCGATGATTGAAGTTGGTTCCGTATCCCCATGATGGGATGCGATACTATTGATTACAACAGGATGTTCTTTATACTTAGTAGCAAGCTCAACCCCAATTTCCACATGGCTTCCCTCTACTTCATGGTCAATTGCTTTACCAATGTCATGTAGTAAGCCGGCTCTGCGGGCAAGGGTTTGATCTTCCCCTAGTTCAGCAGCTAAGATTCCTGATAATTGTGCCACTTCCATACTGTGCTTTAATACATTTTGTCCATAGCTTGTACGGAATTTTAGACGTCCAAGGATTTTGATTAAATCTGGATGTAATCCATGAACTCCGACCTCAAACGTAGTTTGTTCACCGATTTCACGAATATGTTCATCCACTTCTCGACGTGCTTTATCAACCATTTCTTCAATACGAGCTGGATGAATACGACCATCCTGAACGAGCTTATCTAACGCAAGTCTTGCAGTTTCACGTCTTATTGGATCAAAACCAGATAGAATAACTGCTTCTGGTGTATCATCAATAATTAAGTCAATTCCTGTTAATGTTTCAAGTGTGCGAATATTACGTCCTTCTCGACCAATAATTCGACCCTTCATTTCATCATTTGGAAGGTTAACAACGGAAACTGTAGTTTCTGCAACATGATCAGCTGCACATCGTTGGATTGCAAGTGACAAAATTTCTTTAGCCTTTTTATCTGCTTCTTCTTTCGCTCTAGTATCACTTTCTTTAATCATTATCGCAATATCATGAGCAACTTCTTGCTCAGTACGCTCTAAAATGATGGACTTAGCCTCTTCTCGAGTCAAGCCAGAAATGCGCTCTAGTTCTGTTTGCTGCTTGCGAACCATCTCGTCCACTTTGCTTTCCATCTCTTCCATATGCTGTTGTCTTTTATTAAGAGAATCGTCCCTCTTTTCTAAAACCGATTCACGTTTATCTAACGCTTCTCCCTTGCGATCAAGATTCTCCTCTTTTTGCAATAAACGATTTTCTTGTTTTTGTAGTTCATTTCTTCGATCACGAACTTCTAGTTCTGCTTCACTACGAAGCTTGTGAATCTCATCCTTTGCTTCTAACAAAGCTTCTTTTTTCAATGCGTCTGCTTCACGCTTTGCATTTTCAATAATTTGTTCAGCAGTCATGGTTGCATTGCTAATTTTTGCATTAGCATTGGACTTTCGAATAAAATATACGACAAAGCCAACAACGGCAATAACGATTAGAATAAGCAAAATGGAGATGAGTGTTATTAGATCCATCATTTTCACCTCCTCTTGCTATCAAATTGTGTTTGTTACGATTTTAAAAGTATTGGCTTAATGTTCCTTTTTTCAATCGAATTTCCCTAGTCATATAATTTGTTTTCTAGGTTTTCATACTTATAAAAATGTAAAATATACAATTCAATTGTATAGTTGTACCAATTTATTGTCAAGACTTTGAACTAGTAGGTTTCACCTAATTCTCATTGGCTATCTAGCTATTATTTTTCTCTAACAATTGCTCTATTCTTCCTATATGTATGAAATGTCACTTTATTAAAGCTGTAATAGATTATCCAAACCTAACCTATCATCCGTATTATGGTCAGAAAAAAAGCTTGTTAAACCTGATTGAATCTTTTATTCTGTCCGTTTTTTTCAAATGCATTATTGATTGGTGCACTAACTATTATATTTTGCATTAATATATATCTATGAAAAACAAGTATGTTTTATAAAAAACACAAAAAAGATGGTAAGCTAGAAACGCCGTTTACCATCTTTTTTAGCATTAATCGATTAATTCAAATTGTTCTTGGTCGTCATTTTCAGGCTTCAATGTTACTTCTTTATCTAGCCCGTAATGGTCGCGAATTTTCTTTTGAATTTCTAGGCGCATTTCTACATTTTCTTTTAAGAATAGTTTCGCATTTTCGCGGCCTTGTCCTAATCTTTCGTCATTATAGGAATACCAAGCTCCGCTCTTCTGAACAATATCAAGTTCTGAACCAAGGTCAATTATCTCGCCTTCTTTAGAGATACCTTCTCCATACATGATATCAACTTCTGCCACTTTGAAAGGTGGTGCAACTTTATTTTTTACAACTTTAATTTTTGTCTTATTCCCTACCATATCTGTCCCTTGTTTTAGCGTTTCTGCACGACGCACTTCTAAACGAACAGATGAATAGAATTTCAACGCACGACCACCAGGAGTTGTTTCAGGATTTCCGAACATTACTCCAACTTTTTCACGAATTTGGTTGATAAAAATAGCAATCGTTTTTGATTTATTAATTGCTCCAGATAATTTACGAAGAGCCTGTGACATTAAACGTGCTTGAAGTCCAACGTGAGAATCTCCCATTTCTCCTTCAATCTCCGCTTTTGGTACAAGTGCTGCTACAGAGTCAATTACTAGAATATCAACTGCTCCACTGCGAACTAAAGCTTCTGCAATTTCTAATGCTTGTTCCCCTGTATCTGGTTGGGAAAGTAATAACTCATCAATATTAACGCCAAGCTTTTGGGCATAAACTGGGTCTAATGCATGCTCTGCATCAATAAATGCTGCTTGTCCGCCATTAGCCTGAACCTCAGCAATAGCATGTAGTGCTACTGTTGTTTTACCTGAACTTTCAGGACCATATATTTCAACGATACGACCTCTTGGATATCCGCCAACACCTAGGGCTGCATCTAAAGCTAACGATCCACTTGGACTAGTAGAAATGACTTTATCAGCTTGCTCTCCCAGCTTCATGATACTACCTTTACCGAATTGCTTTTCTATTTGTTTTAACGCCATTTCTAATGCAGCTTGACGATCACTCAAATACGTTCTCCTCCTTATATAAAAAATGAATCTCACTATCATGATTCATTCGTTGTTTAAAAGATTATATACTTAATATACCTTTTTTCTATTCATTTGTACAGTAAAAAATCGAACATTCATTCGTTTTTTTATTTTTTCACGGAAAGGAGCTCTAACTTTAGTAGAACGTAAGCCTCTACTAGTCATTATCTATTTTCTAACATTTTTAATAGAAAGTATTGACCGTATTTCACACTTCTAACTCGATTGCCAGCTCTTGTTCCACTTAAAGCTAACGCCTCTACTTTTGTTGGCTCGCCTTTTTTGGCAATCCCAATATAGACCGTACCAACCGGTTTACCTTCTAATTCATCTGGACCTGCAACCCCTGTAAAGCTTATTCCAATATCCGCATTTAGTAATTGGGCAACATTTTCAGCCAACTCTTTTGCGCATTGCTCGCTTACAACACCATGCTCTTGTATCGTTGACTCTTTTACATGAAGAATTTGGTGCTTTACTTCATTCGTATAACAGACAACACCACCTTGAAAGATGTTCCCAGCTCCAGGTATGCTTGTAATTTCCTGCTGGAATAATCCGCCTGTTAGACTTTCTGCCGCTGCTAAGGTCAAATTTTTCTTTAATAACACATGAGAAAGTTCATTCATTAAAGTTGTATCATCATAGCCATAGAAAAATTCGCCTACGCGAGCAAATATTTCCTCTTCTGTCTTTGCAATTAATTTATCTGCTTCTGTTACCGAATCATGCTTACATGTTATACGTAGTGTTACCTCGCCATCTCCCGCAAGCGGTGCAATGGTAGGATTTGTCTGTGCATCAATTAAATCTTCAATTTTTGTTTCTAATAACGATTCACCAATTCCGAAAAAACGCAGCACGCGAGAAACAATTACATCTTTACTTGTCATCTGTTTCTGAAGCGCTGGAAATCCGTATTTTACAAACATCGGCTGAATTTCTTTAGGTGGTCCTGGTAAAAGCATATAAAAATGATCATCCTTTTTTAGAAACATTCCCGGAGCCATCCCATGGTCATTTGGAAGAACATCACATCCTTCTAAAACTAATGCTTGTTTTTTATTATTTTCTGTCATTGTGCGCTTTGTCCGCACAAAATAGTCTTCAATCGATTGTAGTGCTGTTTCATCAAAGACAAGCTCTTTTCCTATATGATTAGCAATCGTCTCTTTCGTTAAATCATCCTTCGTTGGGCCAAGCCCTCCTGAGAAAATAAGTAATTGCGCCCGTGTTTCTGCAATTTTAATTGCTTCCTTTAAACGACCAGCATTATCTCCAACAACAGTATGATAATAAACATTTACTCCTAAGTCTGCTAAATGTTTAGAGATAAATTGTGCATTTGTATTAGCTATTTGCCCTAATAATAACTCTGAGCCAACAGCGATAATCTCTGCATTCATCTATTGCTCCCCCTTTGTCTTCTTCAAGACTGTTTTCTAAAAGTTGTTGTTTTAGTTTTTTAAGAATACACGTAGACTCTTGCAGGAATTAGTGAGACAGGGAAAACTCCCAAAGGCTTGTGCCGAGGAGGACCCCGCTCGCTCCAGAAAAATTGAAGTGTATTCAGAGACTGCGGGTTATTAACAACAAAATTTACGAAAAGCCTCATAAAAAAGGACATCTCTTTATAAAGCAATATTCGCTTGTAATAGTAGATGTCCTCTTTTTTTATTCCTCTATTTTATTTGGATGAAACAAAAGCTTGTTTGTTTTTTGCAAAATAATCCCAACCAGACCAAACTGTAAAGAACAATGCAACCCATAACGCAATCAAGTCAAGCGGAAGAGATATAAGTTCAAAAATCATATTATGTAATAAAAGTGCCGAGATGGCAACAATTTGTGCCCAAGTTTTTATTTTCCCGAGCATGTTTGCAGCGACCACTTCTCCACCACCAGCAAGCACTAAACGCAAGCCAGTTACGGCAAATTCTCTGCTTATAATAACAATAGTAATCCACGCAGGGGCCATATCTAATCCAACTAATACAATTAGTGCAGAAGAAACGAGTAATTTATCTGCTAAAGGATCTAAAAATTTCCCTAAATCCGTTACTAAATTATATTTTCGCGCAAAGTGTCCATCAATCCAATCTGTGGTTGAAGCAATAATAAAAATCAAGGCACCGATAAAATGTGTCATCGGCAATGTGACACCTAAAAGCGTCAGCTCTCCCCATGGAAAATCTATTAGCATGATTACTAGAAAGACGGGGATTAATAAAATTCTTGCTACGGTAATCCTATTTGGTAAATTCATCTTACATCCTCCATTACCATGACGATAATCGCCACTTCTATCAAAATAATTAAAAACATTAGTATTATAACCTAAATACGTTAGAATAGCGAAAAATAGCCATCGAATGGATGACTATTCTTCTTTTATATATTTAATGACAAGATCCTGTCTAGAAGAAGAATCACCAAGCTCTAATTTCTCCTCATTAACAAAAACATCTACCTGACTATTTCCGATTATGATATGAGCTTCTGTTTCTTTTGATAAATCTACTTCCTTGGATTCAGATCCACCTTTTTCAATAATACCTTGGAAAAAAGAATAGTTTTTGCCATTTTGAATATCTACCCAAACTTTTCCTGTTGCCACAAGCTTAACAACAAATTTTTCTGCATTTTTAACTTCATAAGTAGTTGTTCTTCCAACTGTATCTTGTTTCGTAATCTCTTGTTTCGGTGTCTCTTCTTCTACTTTTTCCTCTTCTTCTTCTATTACTTTTTCTTCATCTTTTTTAGCATCTTCGTTAGCTTTCTCTTTTTCCTTCTCATCTAACGCATCAGATCTCATATAAACTGAATTTTGTTCACCTGTATTATTGGATTGCTTTTCTGGATTAGAATCTTTTGCAAACACAAAATACCAAACCAAGAAAACAACTGCTAACACAAGGATAGCAATAAGGATAGTAGGCAGAATATCAAATACTTTCGAACTGCCTCCATCTAATGATCTTCTCGAGTTTACTCTTGATAAATTTTGCGGCAACTCATCGTTTACCGTCGTCGGTACCTCATCTTTATACTCTTCAAATAATTCTTCTGGTACTAAATCTACGGCTTCCGCGTATTGTTTGATAAATGCCCGAGTATAGAATTTACCTGGCATCATACTGTAATTACCTTCTTCAATGCCAACTAAATAGCGGACTTGAATTTTTGTAATTTCTTGTAATTCTTCTAACGTTAGTCCTTTGGCTTCCCTAGCTTCCTTTAATCGATTTCCTAATTCGCTCAAGATAACACCTTCCAACTTACTAAAAATCAAAACCCTCGAATTCACTTTCTAAGGCAAAAGTATTCTTTTTATGAACATCATAAAGAATCTCCTCGCCTGGCTCATGTCTTAACTCAATAATATAATCAAAATCATCTAAAGTGTATTCTGTATTATGTACAAAGGCGTCGGGATGTTCTACCACTTTGATGCATGGCAGGCGCATCACTTCTCTAATTACTGCCCAATGTCGCTCATTAATTTGCTTGGAAGATACAATTCCATCCATAATAAATAAATTGTTTTCATTATATTCTCCTTGCATTAAGGACTGGCGAATTGTTTGCTTTAACAAAGTGGAACTTAATAAAAGCCATCTCTTATTGGCACAAACACTAGCAGCAACAATAGACTCGGTTTTACCTACACGCGGCATCCCTCTTATGCCTATTAATTTATGGCCTTCTGTCTTAAATAATTCAGCCATAAAATCGACCAACAGCCCAAGCTCATAGCGAACAAAACGAAATGTTTTTTTATCATCAGCATCTCTTTGAATATAACGACCATGTCTCACCGCAAGTTTATCTCTTAAAGATGGTTCTCTAAGCTTGATTACTTTTATTGTGTCCATTGTATAGAGAATAGATTCTAACCTTTTTATTTGTTCCTTATTTTTTGCTAACATTAATAAGCCGCGACGTCCATCGTCCACCCCATTAATGGTGATAATATTGATAGAAAGCATCCCTAGTAAAGAGGAAATATCCCCTAATAGGCCAGGTCGGTTTTTTTGAATTTCGTATTCTAAATACCATTCCTTCTGTTCCAAAAAAATCCTCCTACAATTATCAAGTGAAATTTTCTAGTCTTTTAATTTCTATCATATAGGAATGGTATAAATAATCAAGAAAAAAGGGGTAAAAATAGAAAAAAAGATAGACCTATACTCGAAAGTCTATTTTCTAGAAGAATCATGTTTTGTTTTTTAAAGGATGACCGTAAATTTCTGTTAGATATTTATGCATTTATTTGAGGATGAGTGGCGATATTTGATAATGCACTTCCTCTGTTACCTTTTGCTTTGTTTTTTCTTGCGCTCGGTCACTGATAGGCTTCCTCTGTTACCTTTTGCTCTGTTTTTTCTTGCACTCGTCACTGACAAGCTTCCTCTGTTACCTTTTGCTCTATTTTTTCTTGCGCTCGGTCACTGATAGGCTTCCTCTGTTACCTTTTGCTCTATTTTTTCTTGCGCTCGTCACTGATAGGCTTCCTCTGTTCCCTTTTGCTCTATTTTTTCTTGCGCTCGGTCACTGACAAGCTCTCTCTGTTCCCTTTTGCTCTATTTTTTCTTGCGCTCGGTCACTGATAGGCTTCCTCTGTTACCTTTTGCTCTATTTTTTCTTTCGCTTGGT
>Ga0268252_1001011_pt1 | contig 16711 bp, 17 predicted proteins | sample AgamicMgSfrz_FD_200244 | JGI IMG/M metagenome (GOLD analysis project Ga0268252, IMG submission 200244) | Agave microbial communities from Guanajuato, Mexico - Mg.Sf.rz (v2) (version 3) | ecosystem: Host-associated > Plants > Phyllosphere > Phylloplane/Leaf | place: Guanajuato, Mexico | collected... | reverse complement strand
TGTAATTAAAGGATTCGATTAGCTCTACAAACCCTGGATATTGCTCTCTAGTAACAGGATCTTCAATTGATTTTTTGAACCATTCTTCCATTTCATTTTTAGGGTCGGTCATTAATAACTTTGTATCCAAGAATGTAAGGTACATAAGGATTAACTTAACTAAGAAGGACTTTCCTTTACCGGTTTGACCTGTAACTGCGATATGTGGCGAGTCTGAATTTGCTCCTACAATCCCTTCATTCGCAATGAATGGATGGAAGAGAACAATGTCCCGACTAGCGGCAATTGCATGATCCAATTGAACTTTATCTATACTTCGATCAACTCGGCCCAAGTAGAAGCCGACTTTACTGCCTAATTGATTTCCTACTGCAAACAAGTTTTCTGCAAAGCCAGTGTGGGCTGTTTCTTGTATCCAGTTCTTTTCAAACACTAGCGGTTGGCCATGCAAGAATTTATAGAATAGCTGCAACTGATCAGCTAGAGGTCTTACGCAATAAATCTCTGCACTTTTTAATCCGCGAATTACGGCATTTGCTCGGCTTTTGCACTCTTGTTTGGTCTTTCCAGTGACTACAAATGCGGCAATCCATTTCAAGTAGGCGATGCCTTCGTTTCTTAAACCGTTTTGCAGACGGTTTAGCATGTGGCGGTTCTCCGTAACTGCATCATCCTCATCAGCTCCAGCGACCTCCATCTCTTCATTAGTGACCTTAAAACGCTGTTGAGCCATTGCAACCCGGCGTAACATTTGATCTTTTTCCTGGAATTGAGCTTTTATATGAAACTCCACCGGGAAAGGGAAGTGCTGCGCTTTTTGGAATAAGTGTGTATTTGTCATATTGGGTGGCATTTGATCCACGACTACAAAACTCATAAAACATTCACCTTCCGGCGATTGAAGTTTTAGGAATCCCGCGTGTGAGGAAGGGTCAATGATTGTATTTGTAAGGTTTGAAAGCCCTCGATGACTTGCTTCTTCATCCATTGCGTTTTGAATATCTCGCAAAAAGTTAAAACGATTAATGTAATAAACTTGATCTTCTGTTAAGCGCCTAGCTCCTGGGAGGAGGCTGACCTTATCGAACAGGTCTTTTTCAAGTTCTGTAAATTTATCGAAAAACTCATCCGAAACTTCTCTTTCAAGCCCTAGCAAGTTAACAAGGGTATCTGTTACGGAGGAAAAAGCATTTGAAACAACATCTTTCATTTCAGCGCTTCCTTCAAGTAATTTTCCTTTTAAGCGGATCGTCACGATAAATTCATCCTCTGTCACTGCGCCTAATTCGTCTTCAAGCATCCGAACCGTTTCTTGATTGTAGTAATGACCAATATGCTTTGTTTTCGGACTGAAATCCTGTTCTACAGCCATGAAACGACTTTCTAAATCCATTTGACGAGGCATCATTTGTAGATGAAAGTCTTTGTAAGGGACGATTTCCTTCAGAAAATTTTGAAAATTTTCTTTGCTTTGTTTGATCTTTCCGTAGTTAGAAGAGGCTATATTTTCTGCTGGTACACTATAGTTGGCGTATACATCACCCGACTTTGTTAACATTAAGTTTCGGCTGATCGTCTTCATTGGAGTTGCTATTCTCACCATATTCTTCACTCTCACTTTCTTCTATAATGGATTTAGTAACACTGAACTCCTCAAATTGGATTTGCGTTTCATTTTCGTAAGCTAACTCTTCATCATTAGCGAATTTTTTCTTAGGTAAGTAGATTGAAAAGAAGTAAACGCACAGGTCATATAAATAAAAGTGAAGTTTCTTTCCCTGGGGATCTCTTCGTAATAGAAAGTGAGATACTCCTATGGGTATTCCTAAATATAAGACAATGGTCAATCCCGGCATTATACCGCCTATTGCTAAGAAAATTCCTTTGAAAATAAGCATGAGCACGAATACTACAATCGCAATTACTAATCTTACTAACCCAATTCCAAAGGGAAGTGAAAACTTCCCCAAGGAATAGAGTGTAATAGGATCACCAAACGTTTTTTTAAAATTGTATGGTTCCATAATTAGCCTCCAATGATTTTTGATCCAAAGCTTGAGAATGAATCCATGATACGGTCAGGGCTTCCGATCGTGAAGAAAACAACGCCGGCAAGGATCATGAACCCGATCAACTTACCCCATGACTGTCTGAAAGCGTACCAGATACAAAAAGCGACTAGTATAATCGTTAAGGCGTTACCACCTTCTGTTTGAACCCACTGTTTAATGCCTCCTAGAGTTGGCATTCCTGCTCCAAGTGTTGAACTAGACATCATTTTTAGCATAAAGTTATTCATATTATTTTCCTCCTAGTGTATGGGTTAATTTTTCTACAAAATACTTATTATCAGAGTCTTTTAAAGTAATAGTGAACGTTGAATCTTGGCTTACTTCGAGTTCTTTTTCCTTAAATGCAGCGACTACTTTTGCAACATATTGATTTTTCTTTTTGCCTGGATAAACCTTGATAGATTTGATTTCTTGGAACTCTTGAACACCGTTTAGTGCTTCCGGCTTTTCCATCATGTACATCATTTCTGCTTTTGTTTCACTTGCATATTTAGGGAAGAAGCTCTCTGTTAGCCATTTTTGAATGGGTTCACTTTTTGTTGTTTGAACTAAAGTATCATCAGTGTAAGAGCTAGAAACTGCTTCAACTTTCTTTCCTATCAATGTCGGAACGGCTGAGAAATAAGGGCTTTCGATGACTACAAATCCATTTTTCACTGATTTAGCAGGGATGTTTAGTAAAGCCTCTTTATCTGTTTTTGTTTCTGGAGCCGGCTTTGCATCCTTATCTTCTTCTTTTTTCTCATCGTCTTTTGGCTGTTCGCCACTTGCTACATTCGTATAAGAAACTTTATATTGTAAAACAGATCCATGTGCCTCATGTGTGATGTTAAATAGCTCAAACCCCTTTAAGTCTCTATGACCTTGAAAATCACCCAATTGAGGAAGAGGAACATCTTTAGCATAATATTTTTCTAGTTCAGCCATCTGCTTTGTTCGATCGTCAGCCTTTGGTGAAATCGGAACATAAGCTTTGACTACTTCATTACCGAAGTTCATTAATTTTGGGCTACTATACGCGTCTTGATCTGCATTAGGATTGTTTTTTATTTCATTTACAGCGGCCTTAGCCTCTTTACTTTTATGCAGAGCATTTTGCGCTCTAGCAAATCCTAAAACTCCAGTTAAACAAATGACCACGATCATGCTCCAAACTAGAACTCTAACTCCTTTTACACTGCCTTTTGCCTTTGGTAATGTGCGTTTTTCCTTTTTTGAACGTTTGACCTTGTTTTCAGAGGCGATTGAAGTAACTGTCGCTTTCCACTCTGCAAGCTTTTTGTTCATTAGAACCTCCTTCTTAGAGGCCGTTTAGTTCATCCGGGCTGGTTAATCTGCGATATACCTTCCTGTATGGATTTTCTAGTAAATCTTCTTTAGATGCTGTTCTTAATGGTGCTATAGAAGAAAGTCCTTTTAATTGATTAAGGATTCGGTTTCCTATTGATTCGGTGTCTCCAACAAAAAGGATTCGCCATTCCTTGACCGGATATTCTACGCCGGCTTCTCTATCGAACTTTTCCATTCGATTTTTGTATTTTTCAGTTCCAGCTCCCCCAAAGAAATGATTATATTGATTTAATTTTCTTATTGTTCCTGTTTTATCCGCATACGTTCTCTCCATTTCGACCATTATCCCCATGTTCTTCTCCTCAGTGTCAGGATGCCCAATGATTAGGATGCCGTCAGGTCTAATAACATGTCTTACGTTCTTGATTCCGTCTTTTTCGTAGTACTGGAAATGACCTTTTGCCTCGGAAATAAATTGCTTAACTTTCATTGTTCCAGGCGGTGCGTTCACTTCAAAACTTTTAACAACGTCAGCCAAGGCAAGAGCATGCATATACCAAATCTGCGGCTCATAACACCATTTTTTCTGCCAGTGAACAATACCTGTCATATCTTCTACAGTATCAACCCCGAATTGGGCCAACGTATAAACGTTACTTGGTCGGCCCGATCCTGGAGTGATAGGTAAAGGAAATTTAGTGATATATCCAGCTTTCACTAACTGCGATAACCTTCTAAATACACTGATTTCATGTGCTTTCACTACTTTTTCTTCGTCTGTTTCTGCATCTTTTTTCTTTCGAGAATAAATATGTTTTTCAATAAACTCTCGACTTAGGTATACATGCTGGTGTAAATGTAATAAAAGCTTTTCGTCTTCTTCGAGTAATGTAAGAAATTTTTTCATTGGGTTCCCTCCACAGTTTTAAGTACTGGGGGAGATGGTCCATTCTTTAAGAATTATCAATCCCAAAATTCAAAGAGAGATGTTTCTTCATCTTTTTTAGGATCTTTTTGCAAGTCATCCGGTGGAACCGTTACGTTTTCTTCAAGTTCCTCGTCTAATGCTTGCTGGAATTCGTCCTTATCAAGTTGACTTGGTGGGTTAACTTCGGACGAAACCTCGACTTCCATCGGCAACTCTTCGGCTTTTCGCTCATCTTTTTTAGCATCATTCTCTTGAATCGCTTCAGCGAAGATCTCCGATTCTTTCTCAACTGCTACAACTTTCTGTTCTTTACCATCTGCACCTTTAACTATCCCATACAGATACTCATTGATCTGGTCATCCACTTCCGTATAATGCAATCCTTCCGAGCTTTGAAGTTCTTTTGCTTTTTCCTTCGTCCATTCTTTTGATCGTTTGTTTTTTGCCTTATCTCCGTAGGTGGCCACTTCTCCAGAAGGTAAGTACCTGTCTAAAGGAGGGACTTCTACAACTGTTTGATAAACTTGAGCCACGCCATTTACTTCATCTTTGATACGAATGGCAGCATTTCGTTCAGGCAGTGTTTGTAAAACTGCTGGCGAATATACGGTTTTAGTTTTACCATTTTTCACAGTGTTGAAGAAGGAAGAAGCAAGCTTTGCATTCTTGCTACCTTGTTGGCAAACAAAATAGTTTCCGGTAACCTCAGTCATGGCATCAAATAATTCTCCTGGGAGTTTGTAGATATCTTGTAGTACCGTGCCTAAAGATAAACCTTTTTTCCGAGATTCCATTACTACTTTTGGAAGGATGGTAGCTGGAACTTTATGCGCTTCATCAATAACTAGTTGATGAAGAAGCGGATCGCCGTTTTCATCTCGTGTATCTGCAATACGATAGTACAAGTAGGTGAGATAGTTACCAATCAGCCCTACTTCATCCTCGTTTAATCCCCCGAAATCGAATAAAATCACGTAACCTTCGTCCATCCATTTCCTAATTGGAAAGTTGAAATCTTTTTGACCGAAAATGCGTCTAAGATTTTTGTTTCTGTAAAAGGTCTCTAATCGTGTTTCTAGAGCCGTTCCAGAACCATCAATTATCTTTTCAGCTTGGTTACTCCAAAAATCAAGAATGTCTCGATGTTCACCTGTTTCACCAATTCTTCGAAGGATAGGCTCCCTAAATGCATCATTATTAATAAGTTGTGGAATTCCTAGAATAGTATGTTTCTCTCCTGGGTCAGCCATGAACGTTCGAATACACATTCTTAGCAATCGCTCTGTTTGAATAGCCTGTGGGAAAAAGTCTTGGATAATTCTAAAAACTACATCGGCAGCAAGATCATCATCTTCACCCTCAACCTTATGAAATAAATTCATGGCTGGAGGATAATCTGCATCTTTGAACTTAATATACTTAACTTTTGACCAATCTACTGTAAATGCAGGGTCTCGGCCTTCACGTTTAGCGGCTTGCTGTTCCCAAACTTCTCTAGTCTGCAGGTAGTTAAGTATGATGCTGACTGTATCTGTTGCCGGATCAATAAAAGAAAATCCAGGGCTTACTTTTCCTTTTAGGAATTCATTCATCATGCTTGCTAAGATTTGATTTAAGAGTGTTGATTTACCGGAACCATTTACACCAGTTAAAATCCAATGGTGTCCAAGGAACCGGAATTTAACTCGTACTTCTCGGTCTTTTTTGAACGGATGCTTTTGGTAACCAAACAGTACGCCTAGCGGATCGGCAAAAACATTGTATGGAAGTGCCTCGTGGCCCTCTTCGTTATGACCGATCTTTTTCTTGAAGTTATCGACAAGTCCCTCTTGACTCAGGTTAGGTAAATGAACAAGGTTAGCAAGTTCACTTCCAGTCCAAATCATTTTATAGGGGGCCATAGATGGATAACGCTTAACAGAATGACGCCAGCGCCGATATTTAACTTCATTTACATCAGCCATGATTGTATTAATCACGTTTGCGGTACTTTTTAGCGTTTTTACTCCCTTGCGATAGTGTGTAGCTAAGGAAACAGTGACTTCAAAAGCCACTTCGTTTCCTGACATACGATGTTCCCAAGAGCTAATTTCCTCCCGATCCGTATAGGTGCGATGTTTAATATCTTTTGAGTGTTTCGCTTTCACCTGAGATTTTTCAATTTCTTTTTCAAGCTTGTATCCGGAGTTGGGAGTGAAATTAATTTGCAAAAAAGTTTTAGGCTGCATGTTGTTTAAAAGCATCGGCAATTGGTCATGCTTATACCGTGCAAAAGAGAGAGTCGCTTCATGTTTTTTTAGTTTAGTCCATAAACGTCCACCGACTGCTTTTACACCTGGAAATTCCAAGTCGTCAGCAGGATGAAATTCAATCCTCGAATATAAAGAGGAAAGATGCGTTTTGAGATAACCGATTCGATCTCTCGGTGCTCCCAGGTAAAAACTAATGTCCTCTTCTCCGTAATGAATGAGATAAGAGAACCGTTCTTTACCAAAAACTAAACGTTGGAGAATTGATCGCTTTGAACCATGAAAACTACGAATGGTGTTGTTTAAATTTTCTACAGTTACACCGTCACTTGCATGTGGAAGAATCCTGGTGTATTCGTAAATTTTTCTGTTCCATATAGCTACAAATACTCCTCTTATTACCAACACTATAGCGAAAAAAAGAAGCAACATTATTATTTTAGGAAAATATATTGCTGCTACTTTTTCGATCTCTTCTGTGGGTAAATACTGGTCAAGCAAGGCTTTCTGTTGCGTCCATAAATAGCCGATTCCTACAGGGCCGAAGATGGCTGAGAATTGAGCTAGGGACTTCTTGTTCCTCCAGGCAGTTGATACTAGTTCCTCGAAGAATTTTTCGAACTGTTCGTCCTGTTTGGTTCGCTTGAAATTCGTCACTGCATCACCTCGTTTTTGGTATTGAGGGATGAGCGGATTCGCAGGGATGATTGACAGAACTTTTGTACTTGTATGCAGTTTTCGAAGATCGATGCTCGCGGTGGCATGTGCCTCCGGGCCGACAAATTAATGACGTAGTAATTAGAAATCGTTCCGCAGTATAAAGCAAATTTAGAAAATTTGTTTAACTGGGAAAGAATTGAATAATTGCTACAATTTAAATATACACCCGTTGCTACCCTTTGGCAATACTTTTTTTGAAAAAAAGATGTTAATCTAATAACAAATTTATTAATACCTTTATTCGGGATATATTAACACCTTAATTTCACTGTATTTGACACATGGTATATAATAGAGTTTGAGCACATTCTGTGGTGGGAGAGTGTTCATTCTTTAAGAATTATCTCTGAGTCCGGAAACGGACTCGGGGAGTCAATTTTAAAATTACAGTGAGATTTTTCAAATGGATTTAGTTCAATTTGGAGGAAGATGTAGCGGTTAAGATCCATCGATTTTACCCAGGCATTTTCTGCGGATTTCATTTTAAATATTCGAGTGAGTAGGAAACAAAAAAAGAGCCGGTCAACTTAATGACTGGCTCTTTTTTTAATTAATATCTGTTTAATTCGGTTAAGCGATCGCATAAATCTCGATCGACTTTATGACCCTGGGTTCCTATCCAAAAGTCGGAACAATAGTTTATCTGAAATAACATTTTTTCTTGATTCCAAATAATAACATTCTTTTTAACCAGACCGTGTAATTCGCGTTTGATATGATTGCGTCCCACACCGCAATTTTCAAAATATCGCAATTTAGGAATGTAGGCAATATCATCTTTATTCTGCCTCGCCAGGAAAGAAATAAATCCTATTATCTTTGCTTGGCGTTTTGAAAAGTTCCCTTCACAGAATCCTTTCAATAGTAAATCCATATTTTCTTTTTGTTTCATAAGATCTAATTCCCCCACAAGATCAACCTCCAATTAATTAAAATAAGATGTATCACCTTTACATGTTTAAAGTGATAGCAACTTGCTCTTAATTATTAGCATTGGTTCCAGCATTTTCAATAGGTCGAAATTGGGGGGAGAAATTAAAAATTCCCAAAACAGTAACTCGTTATGCGTTGATAATTAAAGCGTTTCGCATTTAGAGTTCCCGTTTTGGGAATTGAGACATGTATCTAACCCAAGTTCTCTGGGCATCTTTTTTAAATTCAATGTATCCGGAATGGGAATATTGTGTTTAGCTCCTACGCCTTTCACGAGCTTTTCAAATTCCTGCTTTTCTCTATATTGTTGTTTCAACAAACTCATCATATACATTTCTCCCTTGTAAGTATTTTAGTTGATGGTCGATCGTACCGATCATACCAACTAACATTCACACATGTTGAATTTATAGTTTATCACCTTATCGTATATATCGACAGGTCTTATTAACCCAGTTTGCTGAAAGCGTTTCAACAAACAGGGTATGTTTACCCGTTTTTTATGGAAAATAAACTCAAAAAATAGTATTTTTTTTGGGGAAACTTGATTTATTTTGTGATACAGTTAAAGAGGGATAAACATAGATACATATATAGGTAAATTTCAATAATAAATGAGTGGTACTATTAGAATGTTTTTCCTTAATATATAGATTTATACTTTACAAAACATACTACAATCGGTAGAATGTTCTTAAGAAAAAGTCAAAAAAAAGCCTAAGTTGTTGGAGCAACTTAGACTTCTGGTTCCCAGCCAAACCCGGTTCCATCCAAATTTGTTAGGGATTAGTATGCGTTTTTTAAGATTATTAATCTACATTTATTATACACTAGGAGTGAACTGCACACAATAGTTAGCGTGTGTTTATTTACCAAAAATAAAAAATTTTAGTGTATTGGTAATATTTAGATGTAGATTATGCGAACGTATGGTTGGGAGCCTTTCTTTTTCTGAAAAATCAGATGAAGAGAGGTTTTTTTTATGCAAAAAACAGATGGAGTTAAAATACAAGATCAAAGAAAGCAACCTTACACTACTTACGATAACAAGATTATTGATTCACTAAGTTTTGAGAAACCAACTACTAAACTTTTATACATGACGATTTGCCGGTTCAGCCACATGCAGCAGATTTTTCCGAGTATTGGAACTTTGATGCTATTAACATCAATCAACTCGCCTAATACTTTAAAGAGCCATTTAAAAAAATTACAAGAAATGAAGTTGATCTTTATCGAGGATCGCGGCCGAAAAGAAAATGGTGAGCACCATACGCATGTATATCATCTTTTAGAAGTACCAGAGGAAATCTTAGAAAACAGTGTATGGGAAGCTGAAAAAGTCCAAGCGCTAAGAGAACAGCTAAAAGAAGCTCGTAAGGAGAAAAGTGAAACTACAAAGCACAATCAGCATAAGCGAAAAGATAAAAATGCTGATGTAGAGCCTTCTGTAGAGGGTACGTCAAAATTTGACGGGGGTACATCAAATTTTGACGGGGGTACATCAAATTTTGACGGAGGTACATCAAATTTTGACGGTAACAAAGAAAGACTTACTAAACAAGAGTTTAAAACTAAGAGTTTAAAACAACCAACAAACAATAAAGACGCGGTTCAAGAACCTGTTGGTGGGTTGGTTGAGTATACACCTGATTTAATATTTGATTTCTATAAAGCAAATGCAGAAGTAACTCCTACTGATAAAAAATCAATTGAGCGCTTATGCAACGAACATCCTGCTGACCTTGTATACGGAGCATTAGAAATAGCATTTAACAGCAAAACTCGTAATCAGCCTCCAATCGGATATGCAACAGGAGTTTTAAACAACTGCAAGAAACTTAATATTACTAGCCTGGAAGCTTTGCGAAGTCAGCCAGCACCTACTTACGGCAAAAAGAGAGGGAATAGCGGTCGCACAGAAATGGTTCCGGAGTGGCTCCCAGGGCAACAGCAACATACAAAAGAAGTTGAAACAGCAAAAAGTCTTGTAGTAGAAGAATATAAGCCTGAATGGACGCAAGAAACCATAATAGCTGCATATAACGACCCTGCTCAAAGGGAGCAAATGACCGCAGATGAAATAGAAATGGCTGAATGGGCAGTTGAAAGAGCTAAAAAAGACAAGAAAACAGTAACAGCTTAATAAATTACTAGCCGGCTCCTTCCAGGGAGCCTGGTTCCAAAGGAGATCCTCACATGAAAAAGGAGAAAAATATGATCAGCAGTGACGATTTTGCTGTTATTGCTAACCATCGCGTTTTCGATATGGAATTGTATATGCTGGACAAAGGTAGCAAGCATCGAGAGCCGAAAGAATTCTTTATAAACCTCGAATATGAGGAAGTCGAAGCTTTGGCTGATTTTTTTAATGACGTAGTAGCGGATCTCAAAAAGAGAAATAAACTGAAATAAATTACTCTTGCTCCCGGAGCGGTTCCTGGGATATGGTAGTGAAAAATAAGGGTCGCTATAACAAATTTAACCAGGGTGGGAGAAAACAATGAGAAGAATAGATGCAATCGTTTTGATTGAAAGGACGTCAAACCTTTATATAAACGATATAGAAAGAGTGGAAAAAGCAGGGTTGACCGGGATTTTTAGCATGTTCCATGAAGTGATCTTGATGCATGAGCTCGCGCATGCCATTGCTGGAGATACATTTAAATTCCGTATAGGAAACGAGGTCAACGATACATTTAACGAGCAATGCGAGACGTTGCTTTCTGAAAAAGACGGAGAAAAACATTTTATTAACTTCGCGATCGGCATGAATCCTGAGATGGCTGAAGAAATACCACAGGCAATGAAAATGGCAGCTGTCGTGGATTTAGCGAATCTTAACCTTTCGATGGTGCAAAAAATGATTCATGTAGGCAACCAGGGCGTGGATATGCGAGACTTGTTCGCTGATGATTATGTTTATAACTGCATAAGAGAGCTGTGTGGCTTTGAGGTTATAGGGCCATATCGAAAGTTTTTAGGTGATGCATCTGTAACCCCTGAAGAGTTTCTGGAGGACTTAATCATAATCGATGAGATTTTATCCAAAGGGTGAAACGTGCTTATCACCCTTTGTTACCCCTTTTTTTCGCCTTATTTTGAACGAAAGACAGTCTTTTAATAGTTAGCCTATCTATACATATAAAAAAGCCTTAAAACAAATTCTGAGCGGTATCCACAAATTGTGGATTAATTAAAAAAAGTTGTGAATAAGAACACCTTTTCGGTTGCAATCGGTAGTATTGTCTTGTTAGAATGGATTTACAGTACAAAATTAATTCAATATTCGGATAAATTATGATAGAAAAGGCGGTGAACGGACACCTCACACTCTTCTCCGATTTTGATGCGATCGGTACTGTAAGACCTTTGACAATTAAATATAGCCAATATGCTTATCTTTACTTACAGAGATATTCTAGGTTTGACACGAGACTGCCTAGAGTAGACTGTTCTTTTTGTATATAACAATAAAATTTAATAACCCATTGCAAAGTAATGATTTTTTCTTGGAAGTTCACAACAAAAAGAAAAAAGGCACTATTTCAGTTCTTAGTTAGTTCTTAATCTTAAATTAAATCCTAAAAAATTAAATCTATTTAAATACTGATTATCTAGAATTATGCTTGTCTATTGCTTGTTTAACCCAATGTAATGTATTGAAATAAAAAATAATTGGATTGAGACCTATTATTTAAACGCTTTAATTATTTGCTTAAGTAGTAGTAGTAATACTCACGAAAAAAAAAGAAACGGCTGTGGATGCCGTTTTTTTTATGCCTTCTCGTCGTCGTTGTTAATTTTTAATTCGGCTTCCCCATTGAGTACTTTTCTAAGATATTCGTTTATAATTTTTAGCTGCTCGTTTGATAAAACCTCTTCCCCATTATGAATATCTCCAGTTTTGATTAATTCACCAAGAGAAAGTTGCTCAAGCGTATATTTCAATGAATCTTCGATCTTCTCACCTGTAACTGGTGGTCCAGAGATATCTGTTTCCCCAATTAAATAACCCACAGACGTTCCTAGTTCTTCAGCAAGTGTATCGATATCACGCAGTAAAGGGAATCGATATCCTTGCTCGTAGCTGACAACAGCTGTTTTCGTCTTACCAAGCAGCTTTGCAAGCTGTGCGAGAGATAACCCACGCTTTTTGCGTAATACTCTCAATCGATTGCCTAAAATGTTATCTTCACCCTCTAAACGATCCGGACGCTTATCCTTATTGTTATTTTCTTTAATTTCTTGAGACATAAATCTTCCCCCATACACATTTTTTTGTTCATAAAGAACATTCTACTTTGTTAATACATTCCCTTTAGGTAATACCATCCAAGGAGCCACAGTTCACTTTTACAAAACGCTTTAAAGGCTAAAAAGTTTCTTTAAAAAGAATTAAAAAACTAAAAAAATCAAAAAACTGAAAAAACCTTAAAAAAAATAAAAGGCAAAAAACATAAAGTGTACTCCAAAAAAAATAAAAAAAAATAGAGCTCATTATAAAAACTTTCTTTTATTTGCATTTATTACCTAAATTTAAACAGAATGTTATCTTTTTGTCATCTCTTAGTGTATTCCCACTTTCAACTAAATCATACTACCAAAAGTGTCCGATATATGAAAGTTCTTTACTCAAAAGCGTAAAAAATACCCTAAAAAGCGGCAAAAAAAGCCTTTTAAAAAAGTTTACTTGCACATTGTAAAATAACTTGTAATCACCCTAACACAGAGGTATGATAACACACGTACCGGAGGTAACAACCGGTATAAAAGGAAAAATTAACTAATATAGAAGGGTGATAGGACATGAACCTAGACCGGTTTTCAGTACCAACAGCAAACGAATTAAAGCATTCAGCGGAGTTTTACGAAAGATTTCAGGACGATCGCCAAGAGGAAGTAATAACATGCTGCGGTTGCAACTTTGAGATTGACGAGAGTGAAGAATTCATAGAAAGCGAGATTGCTGGCGAAGAATACATTCACAAGCTAGACGAATGCATCATCGCGTATTACACGAAAGAAAATAGAAAAGACCTGCTTTGGCACAAGCAGATCTCGTAAGGTAATTTAAATCAGCAAAAATTTCACAACTAAACAACCGCGAGATACGGTGTTAGGAGAAATACAAAGGTATTATACCATATAACACCGTTCTCGCCAATATGGGGGAGAAGAAAAGGATGTTCAAATCTAAAACTGCTAGACCAATAGTAAACGTAAATGATATTACGCATGAGCAATGGCTCCAGTACCGGAAAAGAGGGATCGGGGGAAGCGAAGCGGCACCGATGGCCGGTCTAGGAAACAAAAAATATAATTCTAAATTAAAAATTTATCAAGATAAACTATCGACAATCGTAGATATAAATCCACCGAGCGAAGCGGCTGAAATGGGCCACATTATGGAGCCGGTGATAAGGGACGTATTTAAACAAAAGAATCCGCAATACAAGGTGTACCGCAGTAACTTTATGTGGCAATCGCTAGAAGCGCCTTTTGTACTAGCAAACGTAGACGGCCTTATTTATTGCAAAGAAAAAGGATGGGGCGTACTTGAAATAAAGAATATGTCCGAATATCGCAACGGAGAGTTTGGCGATGAGGAGATACCAATCGAGTTTCAAATACAAATGAGCCACTATTTATATTGCCTGGGCCTTGATTGGGGAGTATTCGCGGTATTTATAGGCGGTAACAAGTACAGAGAATTCTTTATCAAGCGGAATGATGAATTGATTAAGAGTCTTATCAAAATCGAACAGCATTTTTGGAACTACCACATCTTACAGCGTATTCCACCGGAGCCGGATGGTTCTCCAGCAAGTAAAGCAGTATTAGAGGAACTTTATAGCGTAGCGGATGCCAAAAAGAAAGATGATATTCTTACCCTTCCGCAAGATGTAAAAGGGCTAACAGAAGCCTTCCAGTTCTATAAAGCAGAAGAGCAAAAGATGGCAGAGAAAAAAGAGGAAGCCAAGCAACAACTTCAGGTTTTACTTGGTGAATATCAAACGGCCCAGGTTGAAGGCGATACAAAGAAAATACATTGGTCATTTAAAAAAGCCTTTGATGCGGTCAAGCTACGCGAAGCACAACCGGAGTTATATGAAAAGTATACAAAGCCCACTTTTGACGCTACTGCCTTTAAAAAGGCGTATCCAAAAATACACAAAGAATTCATGATAGAAACAAATTCACGCACATTCAATTACAAATAAATCGGAAAAACAGGTTTAAAACTATACATTTGGAGGTATACAATTATGTCAAACACAATTAATACGCAAGGTACAGCTAATATACTGCAACAACAAGCGGAGGGAATTGGGGCAATGACCCCACCTCCTAATCCCCAGGGGCAACAACAGCAAGTAGCACAAAAGGCGGCAAAAAACACATTCTCTGATTTTATGAGAAGTGATGAAGTAACCGGCATGATGGCAAAGGTCTTAGCGGATGATAACAAACGCGAAGCCTTCACCACATCGGTGATCAGCCTTTATTCGCAAGAGAAATCTTTGCAGGGTGCTACGAAGGCCAGTATTTTGCAAGCTTGTTTGAAAGCGGCAGTGTTAGACTTACCCATTGACAAGAATTTAGGACTAGCCTGGATTATCTCGTATAATACAAATCTAGGTGATAAGAAAAATCCTAACTGGGTAAAGTTAGCGCAATGCCAACTGGGTTATAAAGCATTTATACAATTTGCCCTTCGAACAGAGAAATACCATAAAATCAATGCGATACCTATCTACAAAGGGCAACTTAAATACTTTAACTATTTGACAGAAGAATACGATTTAGACTTTTCTTCTAAGGATTCTAACGAGGCTATAGGATACCTCGGATACTTCAAGCTACTAGGTGGGTTTGAAAAAACGGTTTATTGGTCAAAAGAGGACATTGAACGTCACCGTCAAAAGTTCTCTAAGCAAGCAGATGGTTTTGGATGGAAAGACAATTTTGACGCGATGGCTTTAAAAACCGTAATTAAAAGCATGCTTAACAAGTGGGGCTTGCTAACCACTCAGCTACAGAAAGACTTGAAAGTAGCGGAAGAATCAGAACGTATTGACATTACTGGGGACGCTTTTGAAACAGAACCTGAATTACAATTAAATTAACATATACAAAAAGGGCAGTGCTATATAAGCATTGCCCTTTTTTTGTGTGTTTAAAGGAGGCGCTGGATGAAGAGCTTTGCAAATAGAGGAAAAGCATTCGAAAAGATGATTGTTGTTAGCAATAAACAGTACGCCATGAAGCGATGGGCAGCAGTTGAAAAAATAGAGCCACCTTTTAAAACGTTAGGTTACCATCGCCAGTACGCCTATGGATATTATGAGTCCACCGGATTTGTAGATTTCGTGGGGATCGCTAATGGCCGATCGCTCTGCTTTGAAGCGAAATCAACCAATGAACGGACTCGCTTTCCGTTAAAAAGTATAAAAGACTTCCAGTACAAGATATTAAAAGATTGGTATCAACAAGGGAGCGTTAGTTTTGTATTAATCGAATTTGAGAAGCGGCAAGTTGTATTCTTGCTAAAATTCTCTCAATTACAGAAATGGTGGGATGCAATGCAAGCCGGGGGGCGCAAATCAATCCCATTCGAATGGTTTCATTTCAACTGCCAGCGAGTGATGAATGACCGGGGAATTCCATTAGATTACTTGCAGGCTTTAAATATCCAATAAAAACACAAAGGGGACAGGAACTTATGATGACAAAATTAAGAGCAAACGAATTTAAAAAGATTGAAAAACATTTAAAACAATATCCGAAGTATAAATTAGGCATTGAAAACCTACGTAAACAGTTAGATTACCTCTATCCAAAAACTACAGCAAACTATGATTTAAGCAAAGAAGGCTCTACAGGTACGTTTCTATTCAACAGTACGACTGAAAATTACGGAATTAAGCGAGCGGAACTGAGCGATGCTCTCCAAGCGGAAATTAGATCCTATGAGATCATCATTGATAGCATTGACCGTACATTAGAGGTGCTGAAGAAAAGGGAGCGAGAGTATGTAAAGTATCGATATTTTGAAGGGTTGGAGAACATTGACGTGGCCGATCGGATGAAATGCTCACTTAAAATGATGTATAACGTGCGTGATAGTTTTAAAGAAACAGCACAGATTTCCCTTCGAAACCTTCTTTTATTGGAAATCTAGGTCACACATGACTAGAAAACAGCTTCAAAAAATGGATGGTTTTTTCCCAGTTCTGACGTGGTATTATGGTATAAGAGCGAAATCATACCCCCATACATGATTCGCTCGTTTTTTTAGCATCATTCTCTAGTCGCCAGTCTCGATGAGGCTGGCCATTTAATAGGCATAAAACAGCATGCAAATTGTAAGCAAACTCCGTTATAAAAGGGGTGTGCATCCAATTTGCATGCTTTTTTTATACAAACTTTTCAGGAGGGATGTTATGAGTGGCATCAAAGAATTTGTAAAAGAGTACCCCATAGCGGATATTAAACCTCATCCAAACAATCCGCGT
>Ga0268252_1001004_pt1 | contig 16817 bp, 15 predicted proteins | sample AgamicMgSfrz_FD_200244 | JGI IMG/M metagenome (GOLD analysis project Ga0268252, IMG submission 200244) | Agave microbial communities from Guanajuato, Mexico - Mg.Sf.rz (v2) (version 3) | ecosystem: Host-associated > Plants > Phyllosphere > Phylloplane/Leaf | place: Guanajuato, Mexico | collected... | reverse complement strand
GCCCACAGTCTGAACGCATTTTTTTCAAAGCAAGAAAGAGCAAGAGCAGCCGTTGAGCTGCTCTTTTTTTGTTAAGATTTTGTAAAGAAGGAAGGGAAAAACAGAATGATGTCGAATTTAGTTGACAATGCCGAATACGGCAGATGCCTCTTTTCTATCTTCTGCTGCTTTTTGCTGTGTCATTCTGCACAGTGATGCAAAAAGTCCGCCTGCTTCTGATTCGATCACCTCAAGTCCGCGCCCTGTAACGCCTCCTTTAGCCGCTGTCCGCTCTATTAACATCTCGAGCGTCCACTCTTTTTGTTTTAATAATTCTCCAAGACCCACCATCATGTGAAAGGCTAACGTATCCGCCTGCGCCTTCGTTAAACCGTATGTGGCAGCTTCTTCTGCATACATGACAGCCAGCTTAGAAAAAAAGGCAGGCCCGCATCCTGTTAAATCCGATGCTGCGCGTATTACATTATCATCAGTTTTAAGCGCAACGCTGGCAATCTTCTCAAGTAGGCTCGTTACTTTTTCCATCCACTCTACACTGCATGACTGCCCAAACGAATACAAAATACCGCCGGCCGCTGCCGTGTTCGTAACAGATGGAATGACTTTCCCGCAGGAGCAGTCAATAACCGATTCCATTTGTTTTGTTGAAACAGCGCTTGCGGTAGAGAGCACACAATGTTTTTTTGTTAAGGAAGGAGCCAGAGATTGAAGAAGCGGCTTTAAGTCAGGCTGGCGTAAACAAACAAAAATGAGCTGTGCTTTTTTTACGACATCTTCTGCCGCACGACACACGCGAAGACCAGGAAAGCGTTCTTGCAGAAGCTGCGCTTTCGAAAACGTACGATTGTACAAAATAATGTTTTCTGGTGCAGCTGCAGAAGAGGAAAGCAATGCTTCTGTTAAAACCGTACCGATACTTCCCGTGCCAATAATACCAATGTTCATGCTTTTCACCCTTTCCTGTTCATCTAGACACTGTATGCATTCTGTTTATAATTATGAGAGAAAATTGGAGGAGAGAAAATGAACGTGCAGGAATTAATTAAAAAATATAAAGTCCCAGCCGCAGGAGGTATCGTTCTTGGAATACTCTGGCTCTATGGCTTAACAGGAGAAAAATCGGTGCCTCCGCCGCCAGAGCCTGCTGCTGTAGAAGAATTAGAACCTGAACCGGCAGCCGAGTCTGTTTCTTCTGAACCTATCCTCCCTGTTGAAGTAGCGATAGATGTAAAGGGAGCTGTTTCTATGCCTGGTATTTACACGATGTCAAGCAATGAGCGGGTAAATGATGCGATCAACAAAGCAGGAGGGTTAACAGAGAAAGCAGATGCAGCTGCCGTTAATTTAGCGCAAAAAGTGCAAGATGAAATGGTTATATATGTACCTGCTGAGGGAGAAGAAGCACCGCCCATTCAATCAGCGCCCCCTGTGCCCTCTGACTCAAGAAATAGTGAGGGGGCATCGAAAGCCCTAATCAATATTAATACAGCCGATTCCACTGCACTTCAGGAGCTTCCCGGCATCGGTGAGTCAAAAGCGCAGGCGATCATTGATTTTAGAGAAACAGATGGCCCTTTTTCCACTGTAGACGACTTGAAAAATGTATCTGGCATTGGAGATAAAACATTTGAAAAGCTGTCACCGCTGATCGTGGTTCAATAAATGGATTTGACGAATAGAAAGATATCTCGGTAAACTAACTAAATAAACCGGCGGCAGACCGGAAGAAAAGAAAAGAGGTTTTGAGAAATGGAACGGAAAAGCTGGGATGATTATTTTTTAAATATTGCAGATGTGGTTGCTACACGCTCCACCTGTAACCGGCTTCATGTTGGCTGTGTGGTCGTTAAAGACAAACATATTGTATCAACTGGCTACAACGGTTCTATTCATGGGCATGAGCATTGCCAGGAAGCAGGATGCTTATTATCCGATCAAGGACGGTGCATCCGCTGCTTGCATGCAGAGTTAAATGCGGTGCTTCATGCCGAACGGGATAAGCTCAAAGGAGCAGCAGCTTATGTAACACACGAGCCGTGTGAAAATTGTGCGAAAACGCTGGCACAAGCTGGTGTAGCGCGGATTATTTATCGAAATGCATATCCGAACAAATGGAACAGCCATTTTTTAAGAGATATTGAGGTAATCCACGTTCCCGCTGAATAAAGGATGGTGATATATGCTTTTTCTTCAAATGAGCACAGCTGCTTTAGCCGCAGTCTTATTTGCTTTGCAGGCACCTATGCCTGTGGCTTTACTTATAGTAGCCATAGGCAGCTTGTTTGCTTTTAAAATGAATGTACGTACGCGCTATTGGATAATCGGCACATTTGTACTTTTTTTAGCCGCTACATCTATGCATGAGACACGTCATAAGTCTGTTTTTACGGGTTCTGAAACAGAGTGGACCATTTCCTTTACGGATGATCTGCGGATCGACGGCGACCGGTTAAATGCAGGTGTGAGTGAAACGCAGTTTGGTGAAAAGCTTCGTTTAACCTACCGGATTCCATCAAAAGAAGAAAAAGAACAATTGAAAAAACAGCTGATACCAGGTTTAACCTGCCGTATTCAAGGAACCGCTGCTCCTCCAAACGAAGCTAGAAATCCAGGTGAATTTAATTATCGCTCTTATCTGGCTTCAAGCGGAACCTTTTTTATTCTCTCTCCTGAACAAATTTCCTTGGACCAGTGCGTCTTAGACCGGTCTCTTCGCTATCTGCCTGCCATTTGGCGTACGGCTGCCATTAAAAGAATTCATGAGTTTTTTCCAGACCCGCTTTCCGCTGTGGCCGCTGCTTTGTTGTTTGGTGATCGTTCATCCGGCTCAGAAGAAATGGCGGAAGATTATGAACGCCTTGGCATTGTTCATATTTTATCTATTTCTGGGCTGCACGTAACGCTGCTGACGGGCATGCTTTTTTACACGCTGATTCGCCTGGGTGCTACCCGTGAACGGGCAAGGCTGGTTTTATTGGCTGCACTGCCTTTGTATGCGCTGCTAGCAGGGGCTTCCCCTCCGGTAATCCGTTCTTGTTTAATGACAGGCGCTATTTTGCTTGCTTCTTCCCAAAACAGCAAGCTGCAGGCATCTTCGGCACTCGGTATTTCTTTTTTAATAATGCTCCTCTTTAACCCATTCATTGTTTTTCAAGCGGGCTTTCAGCTTTCATTTCTTGTCACCTTCGCGCTCGTTTTATCCACAGGGGTTATTTTAAAGCATACGCAAAATGTGGTCGAGCTTTCTCTGTTTGTTTCCGTTTTATCCCAGATTGCTGCAGCACCAGTACTGCTCGTTCACTTTGCGGAGCTCTCCATTATTTCTCCTCTTGCCAACCTTCTTTTTGTCCCGTTTTATTCTCTTTTTATGCTGCCGATGCTGCTCCTGCTTTTTTGTGCTTCCTTTTTTATACCGATTGCTTTTTTTGCCCATCTTGCTAATGAGCTGCTGATTAAAATGGATAAGCTGGCCGCGCTTATGGCCGATTTGCCATTTGCGGTACTTGTAACGGGGCAGCCCGGTATGCAGGCCGTCGTGCTGCTTGCTGCTGCATCCATTTTATCTCTTTTGCTGTGGGAGCTGACAAAAAGTATGAAAAACAGCTTAATGATTTTTAGTTTTTTACTGGCAGGCTTTATTTTGTTCAATCGTTATTCTCCTGAAGGACAAATTACCTTTCTGGATGTTGGACAGGGAGACAGTATTTTAATTAAATTGCCTTATAATGAAGGAACGTATTTGATTGACACAGGCGGACAGGTCCCATTTGAAAAGGAAAAGTGGACAGAGAGGGAAGGAGGATTTTCAATTGGAAAGGACACAATCGTTCCTTTTTTAAAAAGAGAAGGCATAACCAAGCTTGATAAGTTGATTCTTACACATGCAGATTTTGATCACGCCGGCGCCGCTGCAGAAGTACTTCAATCGATTCCAGCAAAAGAAATCATTATTTCGCCAGGATCAGGAAAGGTGGAAGTAATGTCTGGTATTATTGAAACCGGCATGAAAGTACGTGAAGGGGCTGAAGGAGAAAGCTGGCAGACAAAAAGTGCTTTTTTTCAATTTTTGGCGCCAGATGACCGGGTGTATGAAGGCAACAATGATTCGCTTGTACTTTATGCCCAAATAGGGGGGCAGACGTGGCTGTTTACAGGCGACCTTGAAAAAGAGGGCGAAGAAGAACTGATCAAGAAGTACCGCCTCAAAATTGACTGGCTTAAAGTAGGCCACCATGGAAGTAAAACATCATCATCTGCTTCATTCGTTAAAGCCATTAAGCCTGATTTTGCTGTTATATCTACGGGAGTAAACAACCGCTACGGGCATCCTCACAAAGAAGTAATGGATACTTTGGTGAACGAAAAAGTACATGTTTACCGCACAGATAAACACGGAGCCATTACGTATACGTTTGAAAAAAAGAAGGGAGAGGTGAGAACAGTTATCCAACCCAAATAAAACCCTCGCCCTGTTTACGAAGAGCGAGGGTTCAATGTTGTTATCCGACCAGTTGAATAACAGTGGCAAGGATAAACATTGTGGCAAAAAAACCGAATGAAACAATGAAGCCTACACCGGAGTCCACAGCATCGTTACGTTTTGATTGAACATTTTTTTCGAAATCGTTCACAGCTACCCCTCCTATTTCCCTTTTAGTATAGACAATGAAAGCGGAAAAATCTACATTATGCGGCCATTTTAACGCTGGCGTCCATAAAATAGTCACAACTGGAAAAACAGCTTCACCTTGCGATTTAAAGGAGTTTTTTCTAAAATGAAAACAGAAGTAGAATGGAGTCGAGTAAATGGACGTATTAAAAGAATTAAAAAAAGGCCGATTCAGGTCCTTGTACTTGTTGTATGGACCTGAACAGTATTTTATAGAAGAAGCACGCCAGCTGCTCATAAAAGGGGCATTAGGCGGCGATAATACGGATTTAAATGTAAATTCGTTTGATATGATGGAGGTGCCGGTAGAAGCAGCTTTGGAAGAAGCAGAAACATTACCGTTTCTCGGCGACCGAAAGCTTGTATTTGTTCAAAATCCGGTTTTTTTCACTGCTGAAAAAGCCAAAATAGAGCACAATGTAAAAAGGCTTGAACAATACTTGCAGGACCCAGCCCCTTTTACGATTCTTGTATTTCAAGGAAGATTTGAAAAGCTGGACGAACGAAAAAAACTAACGAAATTAATTAAGAAACAAGCAGGAGTTCTGGAAGCAAAGCGTCCGGCTGAACGGGAGCTGTCCGGATGGATTAAGGGCAGGGCAGCAGAAGAAGGCGTAATAATAGAAGAAGAAGCTATTCATCAGCTGCTTGCCATCGCGGGATTTAATTTGTCTGTGCTGTCGATGGAGATCATGAAGCTTGCTCTTCATGCCGGCCCAGGAAATGAAATTACTGAAGAAAGTGTTACCGCCCTGACGGCGCGAACATTGGAGAGTGATATTTTTCGCTTAGTTGACCGCATTGTTACCGGACATTTACCCGAGGCACTGCGTATTTATTACGACTTGATCCGGCTGAATGAAGAACCGTTGAAAATTCTGGCTGTGATCGCTGGGCAGTTCCGGCTTATTTACCAGGTAAAAGAATTAATGAAAAAAGGATATGGCCAGCAGCAAGTAGCGGGGCACTTGAAAGTGCATCCTTTTCGAGTGAAGATAGCAGGGGGACAAGCGCGGGCTTTTTCAGACGGCCAGCTTGCTGCCATTGTTCAAATGCTGGCAGAAAGTGATTATGAAATGAAAAGCAGCGGCATGGACAAAAAAATGATTATCGAACTGTTTTTTTTCCGGCTGCAGACAATGATGAGTGGAAAATAAAAAAAGTGTCCATATTGGACACTTTTTTTATTAGTTAGCCAGCTTTTTCATAAGACGGCTTTTTTGACGGTTCGCAGCGTTTTTGTGGATAAGGCCTTTTGCTGCAGCTTTATCTAGTTTGCTAACTGCTTGTACAAGCAATTCTTTTGCGTTTTCGTCATTATTAGCAGCTGCTGTTTCGAACTTTTTCACTGCGCTACGCATAGCTGATTTAGCTTGCGTGTTGCGTGCTGAACGAATTTGAGCAGTTTTTGTGCGTTTGATGGCAGATTTAATATTTGGCATTTACTGTCACCTCCTAAAAATGGATCGAACATTTATTCGTACCCGATTATCAATCATTATTGAATTAAACAACAAGAAGTATTTTAGCAAAGGAATAAAAGAAATGCAATAGAAATTGAGTGTAAAGGAATAAACTTTTACAGAGAGGAGCAAACTATAAAGAAAATGGAGGGTGAAGCAAATGACAAAATGGTCGCCGCGCACAGATTTAGCTTTAGAGTCTGCCCTGATTGCGGAGCAGCAAACAGGCGGTAAAATCCCTGGGATTGAGATGAAGGAAGAAGAAAAAGAAGGAACAAAGGTGACAACAGTTGAGATCACCAAAGAAGCAGAGCAGATAACAGGAAGAAAAGCAGGTCATTACGTTACGATTGAATCTGCGGACTTGCGGAAATCAGATTCATCCCGTCATGCAGCAATCAGCCGAGTTGTCGCTGAAGAAATTCGTTTATTTGTAGAAGGAGCCGGCTTGTCTAAAGATGCTTCTTGCTTAGTGGCTGGACTTGGAAATGAGCTCGTTACACCGGATTCACTTGGACCACGTGTAACAGACCGCTTGATTGTCACGAATCATTTGTTTAAGCTGCATCCTGAGCATATTCAGCCCGGCTACCGGCCAGTAAGTGCGATTTCTCCCGGCGTAATGGGGATGACTGGAATTGAAACCGGAGATATTTTGCTCGGGCTGATCGAAAAGGAAAAGCCGGACTTTTTGGTCGTCATTGATGCCCTTGCTTCGCGTTCGATTGAACGGTTGAATGCAACCATTCAAATGACAGACACAGGTATTCAACCCGGCGCCGGCATTGGAAACCGCCGAAAAGAAATCAGCCGCCATACAGCAGGGATCCCTGTTATTGCAGTTGGAATCCCAACAGTCATTGACGCAGCTACTGTCACACGCGATGCAGTAGAAATGGTCATGGATCATCTTCAGGAAAAAAGCGGCCGGGAGGATGAGGAATGGAAACGGTCGTTTTTAGGAAATATCGGAATGCTCGATGAAAATGAAAAACACCAATTAATTCAGGAAGTGCTAACCCCGGCAGGCTTTAATATGATTGTGACACCAAAAGAAGCAGACATGTTTATCCAAGGAGCGGCCGCAGTTATCTCCAGTGCGCTAAATGAAGCACTCCATGATCGTCCACCAGAAGAAACACGCTCTTTTTTTGCAGGCTGAAATCATGGTCTGCTTTTTTTGTTTTGGGCATAAGGTAAAGGGACAAGACCTGAAAAGGGGATGGCGACAATCCTTTTGCACAAAAAAAAGCACACACCATACTGGCTTATTCCCGCTTATGCCTGCTTAGTGGTCATGCCGTTTTGGACGGCAGGTTTTTTAACGGTGATGCCGTTTTCATACCACTTTACGTCCCAGTCCATGAGCCGAGCGGCCGCTGAAATTCCGGCTGCTTCTTTTTACCAGCTTCTTCATCTCGAAAATCACGCGTTTCGCTCAGATCCAAAAACAGAACCAAGCACAATGAAATGGGTGGATGCTGCTTTTCAGTCTGCTGCTGGTATTAGTTTGAGAGACCCGCGGACATTTTTAGGAAAAGAGCTTCCCGGTTTTTCTATTTATGACGGCCAGATTTTAATTGCGGGGGAGGGAACGGATTATACCAATATGCCGATTGAATCAAATGAGCCGGATGCTCTCCCCGTCCCAAAAGGCGGCCAAGAACCGGAAGAGCCGAAAGACGACACGCCAGTAATTGGAGAAGAAAAAGTACTTCTTTACTTTACGCACACATCTGAGTCTTTTACCCCGAAAAATGGACAAGCCCCTTTAAACATTACCGAAGTGGGCGCGATGATTGGGGAAAGTCTTGAAGCAAAAGGAATTGGTGTTTCTGTAAACAAAACCGACATCGGTGCCCTGTTGAACAAGAAAGGAAAAAAATATAGTGCTTCGTATGAGGAATCAAGAAGTGTAGTAGCAGCTGTTCAAAAAAGCCAGCCAGAATTATCGTATCTTATTGACATTCACCGTGATTCGCAGCGTAAGGACATTACAACGGCCCGTATTAACGGCCAGGATATGGCTAAAACTGTTTTTGTGGTCGGCGGCGAGCATCCTGGGTACGAAGAAAACGCTCGATTCGCTTCAGAGCTTCATAAGCTGTTTGAACAATACTATCCAGGTCTTTCACGGGGTGTTATCGTAAAATCAGGCAGCCAGACAAATGGGAAGTTCAATCAGGATCTTTCAAACCGGGCGATGCTGATTGAAATGGGCGGTGTCGACAATACACGAGAAGAATTAGAAAGAAGTGCCGCTGCATTTGCGGATATTTTAGCTCGTTTTATCAAATCAGAACAAAATGAATAGCTCGTTCGCTTAATGTTCGTTGTCAATTGCATAACGCGCTGATATAATCACAATAGTATCTATGTGCCGATAACAGGAGTGAACATGAACATGAACAACAACGACCGACTAGAACGGCAGGAGCGCATTCGTAATTTCTCGATCATTGCTCATATTGACCACGGGAAATCAACGCTTGCTGACCGTATTTTAGAACAAACAAAAGCACTAACAGCGCGTGAAATGAAAAGCCAGCTTCTTGACTCAATGGATCTTGAACGGGAACGTGGCATTACCATCAAGTTAAATGCCGTACAGCTGAATTACACAGCCAAAGATGGCCAGGACTATATTTTTCATTTGATCGACACGCCGGGACACGTCGATTTCACGTATGAAGTATCTAGAAGCCTGGCTGCATGTGAAGGAGCCATTTTGGTTGTAGATGCGGCGCAGGGCATTGAAGCCCAGACATTGGCCAATGTGTATCTTGCTCTTGATAATAACCTGGAAATTTTACCGGTTATTAATAAAATTGACCTGCCGGCTGCTGAACCGGAGCGTGTGCGCCAAGAGGTAGAAGATGTCATCGGGCTTGATGCGTCTGAAGCCGTTCTTGCATCAGCCAAAGCTGGAATTGGCATTGAAGAAATTTTAGAACAAGTGGTTGAAAAAGTGCCGGCGCCGACAGGAGATCCAGAGGGGCCGCTTAAAGCATTGATTTTTGACTCGATCTATGATGCATACCGTGGAGTTATCGCGTATATCCGTGTTGTAGATGGCACTGTAAAAGTCGGCGACAAAGTTAAAATGATGGCGACTGGGAAAGAATTTGAAGTAACAGAAATTGGGGTTTTCACACCGAAAACAACCCAGCGAAAAGAATTGACAGTCGGAGATGTTGGTTATCTGGCCGCTGCAATTAAAAATGTTGGAGATACACAAGTCGGGGATACGATTACGTTAGCGAAAAACAGTGCGACAGAAGCACTCGCCGGCTACCGGAAGTTAAACCCGATGGTGTATTGTGGCTTGTACCCAATTGATTCATCTAAATACAATGATTTGCGTGAAGCACTTGAAAAGCTGGAATTAAACGACTCAGCATTGCAATATGAGCCGGAAACATCTCAGGCTCTTGGTTTCGGATTCCGCTGTGGATTTCTTGGCCTTCTTCATATGGAAATCATTCAAGAACGTATTGAGCGCGAATTTAAAATTGACTTGATCACAACTGCACCAAGTGTTATTTACCAGGTAACGATGACGGACGGGGAAGAGCTTCGCATCGATAATCCGTCTGATATGCCGGACCCGCAAAAAATCGCACATGTTGAAGAGCCGTACGTGAAAGCGTCCATTATCGTGCCAAACGACTATGTAGGAGCAGTGATGGAGCTTGCCCAGGGCAAACGCGGTATTTTTATTGATATGCAGTATCTTGATACGAACCGTGTCAGCGTTGTGTATGAAATGCCGCTGTCTGAAATCGTATATGACTTCTTCGATCAGCTGAAGTCCAGTACGAAAGGATACGCTTCATTTGACTATGAGCTCATTGGCTATAAACAGTCTAAGCTTGTGAAAATGGATATTTTATTGAATGCAGAAACAGTTGACGCATTAAGCTTTATCGTCCATCGTGATTTTGCTTATGAACGTGGCAAGGTCATTGTGGAAAAGCTGAAAGAGCTTATTCCGCGCCAGCAGTTTGAAGTGCCGATTCAAGCGGCGATCGGCAATAAGATCGTTGCCCGGTCCACGATTAAAGCAATGCGTAAAAATGTTCTGGCCAAATGTTATGGCGGGGATATTTCCCGGAAACGAAAGCTGCTTGAAAAGCAGAAAGAAGGGAAAAAACGCATGAAGCAGGTCGGGTCTGTAGAAGTGCCGCAGGAAGCATTTATGGCTGTATTAAAAATGGACGATCCACAAAAATAACGAGAAGGTGCCCGGGATTGCGGGCACCTTCCTTTATGTATAGAAAGGCGTGAACAGGATGACAAAAGCAGCGTATCTTCATATTCCGTTTTGCCATCATATTTGTCATTATTGTGATTTTAATAAAGTATTTATGAAAAACCAGCCAGTAGAGCAGTACTTGGCCTCTCTTGACCAGGAAATGGCCATGGCGGATGTTAAGGAAGGACTGCAGTCAATTTTTATTGGAGGCGGAACACCGACTTCTCTGAACGACGCACAGCTGTTTGAGCTCGTTGAGTCAATTGAGCGGCGGCTTTCTTTGTTGCCGGGCGGTGAATACACCTTTGAAGCTAATCCCGGCGACTTAACACCAGAAAAATTGCGTATCTTAAAAGAAGGAGGCGTAAACCGGCTCAGTATTGGAGTGCAGTCGTTTAATGACGCACATTTAAAGCGAATTGGCCGCACCCATACAAAAGAAGATGTTTTGCGCACAGTCCGTGATGCAGAACGAGCCGGATTTGATAACTTGAGCATCGATTTAATTTATGGCCTGCCGGAGCAAACGGTCCATGATGCAGTTGATACAGTCAAACAGGCACTGGCACTCGGGCTTCCCCATTATTCTGCTTATTCACTGATTATCGAGCCTAAAACTGTTTTTTATAATTTAATGACAAAAAACCACCTCCCTCTTCCAAAAGAAGAAGCCGAAGCAGATATGTATGAAGTAGTGATGCGGGAAATGGAGGCGCACGGTCTTCATCAGTACGAAATCAGCAATTTTGCCCAGTCGGGGTTTGAAAGTATCCATAATATTACATATTGGAATAATGAAGAATATTATGGATTTGGCGCTGGAGCCCATGGGTATGTAAATGGAGAGCGATACGCGAATTTCGGCCCGATCAAAAAATACATGCAGCCGATTGAGCGCGGAGAGCGGCCGCGCATGTCCGGCCAAAAAGTGACGAAGCAGGAGCAGATGGAAGAAGAAATGTTTCTCGGGCTGCGAAAAACGGCTGGAGTCTCCATTTCATCATTTGAAAAAAAATATGCTGAAAACCCGCTGCGATTATTTCACGAAGCAATCAGTGAAATGACGAGTCGAGGGCTGATCCAAATAAAATCAGATTCAATCTGCTTGACTCATCAAGGAAAGTTCCTTGGGAATGAAGTGTTCCAGTCTTTTTTAATTGGAACAAAAATGTGAGCGTACTCGTTGACAGACAAAGAGGATTTTGATAATTTAAATGTAGATTTAGCACTCGAATATAAAGAGTGCTAACAGAGGTGATATACGTGCTGACAGACCGCCAACTTTTCATCTTGCAGATTATCATTGACGATTTTATTCGTTCGGCGCAGCCAGTCGGGTCACGCAATCTTGCCAAAAAAGAAGATATTTCGTACAGTCCGGCTACGATTCGCAATGAAATGGCTGATCTTGAGGAAATGGGCTTTTTGGAAAAAACGCACACCTCATCCGGCCGAGTTCCGTCGGAAAAAGGGTATCGGTATTATGTAGATCATTTGCTGTCGCCCGGGTCCTTGCGACGGAGTGAACGCACAGCCATTCATTCGATCTTTGGCGACAGGCAGGATGGGCTTGAGAGGGCTGTTCAAAATGCAGCAACGATTTTATCGGAGCTCACAAGCTACACATCGATTGTACTTGGGCCGAAATTTAACGATCATAAGGTGAAAAGCCTGCAGATTATTCCGATTGATGCCCAATCTGCTGTAGCGATTATCGTAACAGATACAGGACATGTAGAAAACCGGATTTTTTCACTGCCGGATGGGATCGAACCGTCAGATATTGAAAAAATGGTCAACATTTTAAATGACCGGCTGACAGGGGTTCCATTGTCAGAGCTTCGCCAAAAAATCTACAAAGAAACAGCGGAATTAATGAGACGTCATCTTCGCAACTACGAAGCCGTGCTGCACATGTTTGCGGAAGCTTCCGGCGGTTCGCCAATCGGAAAGCTGTTTATCGGAGGCAAAACGAACATTTTCAACCAGCCGGAATTTCGAGATGTGGAAAAAGTCCGCCTTGTGATGGACATGATGGAAAAAGAACAAGACATGTACGAGCTCATCCGCCCGACAGAAGCCGGGGTACAGGTGAAAATCGGAACAGAAAACGCGGAGCAGGCAATGGAAGACTGCAGTTTGATTACTGCTTCTTATTCCGTCGGCAATGAGCCGGTCGGCACTATTGCTATTCTCGGTCCCAAACGGATGGAGTACTCCCGTGTAATCACGCTTGTTGATTTTTTAAGTCATGATATGACTAAGGTGCTGACGCGTCTTTATAATACGCGAACATAAATTGACGATAAATGTTGGAGGTGGCACCAGTGGCAGAAGAACAAAAGCCATTGACGGAAGAAAAACCAGCCGATGAGGCAGTTTCTTCCGGAAAAGATCAAATGTCCGCTGAAATGGATGCGGACCAAACCATTATTGAAGAAGTAGAAGAATCAAAAGAAGAGCAGCTTCAAAAGCAGCTTGATGAATCAGAAGACCGCTATCTGCGTTTACGGGCGGATTTTGATAATTTCCGCCGTCGGGTGAACCTTGACCGGGAAGCACAGGAAAAATACCGGGCCCAAAAGCTTGTAACAGAGCTTCTGCCAGTGCTTGATAATTTTGAACGAGCGCTGCAAATAACTCCAGAGCAGGAAGAAACAAAATCTTTGCTTCAAGGGATGGAAATGGTGTACAAAACACTAGTGACTGCTCTTGAAAGTGAAGGGGTTAAGCCAATCGAAACAGTTGGCAAGCCGTTTGATCCGACTGTGCATCAAGCAGTAATGACAGACAGCGATGACTCCGCAGAGCCAAATTCAGTTTTAGCTGAGCTTCAAAAGGGCTATACACTAAAGGATCGGGTCATTCGCCCATCCATGGTAAAAGTAAATCAATAATTATTTTGATAAGCAATGATTTCAGGAGGGAACTTTAAAAATGAGTAAAATTATCGGTATCGACCTTGGAACAACAAACTCTTGCGTAGCAGTCCTTGAAGGCGGCGAAGCAAAAGTAATCCCAAATCCGGAAGGCAACCGCACAACGCCGTCTGTTGTTGCGTTTAAAAATGACGAGCGCCAGGTGGGGGAAGTAGCAAAGCGCCAAGCGATTACAAACCCGAATACAATCATTTCAATCAAGCGCCATATGGGCACTGGCCATACAGAAACCATTGAAGGCAAAAACTATTCGCCACAAGAAATTTCGGCGATGATTTTACAACATTTAAAAGGCTATGCGGAAGATTACCTTGGTGAAAAAGTAACGAAGGCTGTTATTACCGTACCAGCTTATTTCAATGATGCAGAACGCCAGGCAACAAAAGACGCTGGTAAAATTGCAGGACTTGAAGTCGAGCGGATTATCAATGAGCCAACAGCTGCTGCACTTGCATACGGCATGGATAAAACAGATCAAGATCAAACGATTCTTGTATACGACCTTGGTGGCGGTACATTTGACGTTTCCATTCTGGAACTGGGCGATGGCGTATTTGAAGTGCTTTCAACTGCAGGCGACAACCGCCTGGGTGGCGATGATTTTGATGAAGTTATCATCGACTACCTTGTGAATGAATTTAAAAAAGAAAACGGCATTGACTTGTCAAAAGACAAAATGGCGATGCAGCGCTTGAAAGATGCTGCTGAAAAAGCGAAAAAGGATTTGTCAGGTGTAACATCTACTCAAATTTCGCTTCCATTTATTACAGCAGGAGAAGCAGGCCCGCTTCACCTTGAAACAACTCTGTCACGGGCGAAATTTGATGAATTGTCATCAAACCTTGTAGAGCGTACAATGGGTCCTGTTCGCCAGGCACTTCAAGATGCAGGCAAATCCAATTCAGAAATCGACAAAGTTATTCTAGTTGGGGGTTCAACACGCATCCCAGCCGTACAGGAAGCAATTAAAAAGCAGACAGGCAAAGAGCCTCATAAAGGCGTTAACCCGGATGAAGTTGTTGCGATGGGTGCAGCTATTCAAGGTGGAGTATTAACAGGTGACGTAAAAGACGTTGTTCTTCTTGACGTTACACCACTTTCACTTGGAATCGAAACAATGGGCGGCGTGTTCACGAAGCTGATTGACCGCAATACAACAATTCCTACATCAAAATCACAGGTATTCTCAACAGCAGCAGACAATCAGCCAGCCGTTGATATTCATGTGCTTCAAGGAGAACGTCCAATGTCAGCGGATAATAAAACGCTGGGTCGTTTCCAGCTTTCAGACATTCCGCCGGCACCACGCGGCGTGCCACAAATCGAAGTAACGTTTGATATCGATAAAAATGGTATCGTAAATGTAAAAGCGAAAGATCTTGGAACTCAAAAAGAGCAAAATATTACGATTCAGTCTTCATCTGGTCTTTCTGACGACGAGATCGAACGCATGGTAAAAGAAGCAGAAGAAAATGCGGATGCGGACAAGCAGCGCAAAGAAGAAGTAGAACTTCGCAACGAAGCAGACCAGCTTGTGTTTACAACAGAAAAAACAGTAAAAGAGCTGGAAGGGAAAGTAGACGAAGCAGAACTTCAAAAAGCAACAGAAGCAAAAGATGCCTTAAAAGAAGCCATTGAAAAAGGCGATCTCGAAGAAATCCGTTCAAAACGCGATGCATTGAATGAGATTGTTCAGGCATTGTCTATGAAGCTGTATGAAGAAGCGGCAAAAGCGGCACAAGAACAGCAAGGAGCAGAAGGTGCGCCAAAGGATGACGGCGTAGTAGATGCTGAATTTGAAGAAGTAGATGATTCAAAAGATAAAAACTAAGCACGCGTTACACGAAAAAGTCAAAGTCAGCGGTTTTCCGGCTTTGGCTTTTTTCGTGAAACAATTTAATTTACCAATGAAGAGCCGATGTATGTTAAAATAGCGGTTATGTGAATGAAACGGGAGTGAAAATGGTGAGTAAACGGGATTATTATGACGTATTAGGTGTCGGTAAAACGGCTTCAAAAGATGAAATTAAAAAAGCATACCGAAAGCTGTCTAAAAAGTATCATCCAGACATCAACAAAGAAGCGGGCGCGGATGAAAAGTTTAAAGAGATTTCGGAAGCGTATGAAGTGCTGAGCGAGGAGTCGAAAAGAGCACAGTATGATCAATTTGGGCACGCAGGCCCTCAGCAGGGCGGCTTCGGCGGCGGAGGATTCTCCGGCTTCGGCGGCGGTTTTGATGATATTTTCAGTACCTTCTTCGGTGGAGGCGGTGGCGGACGCAGACGAGATCCAAACGCACCGCGCCAGGGGGATGATCTTCAATATACGATGGCGTTATCGTTTGAAGAAGCTGTTTTTGGTGTAGAAAAAGACATTACTATTCCAAAAGAAGAAGAGTGCGGTACGTGCCACGGAAACGGAGCGAAACCAGGAACATCACCTGAAACATGCTCCCATTGCGGCGGTGCCGGACAAGTAAATGTAGAACAGAATACTCCTTTTGGCCGTGTTGCTACGCGCCGTACATGCCATCAGTGCAGTGGTACCGGCAAAGTTATTAAAGAAAAATGCTCAACGTGCGGTGGCGACGGGCGTGTAACAAAAAATAAAACGATTAACGTGAAAGTGCCGGCAGGTATTGATGAAGGGCAGCAGATTCGTTTGTCCGGGCAGGGTGAAGCCGGAGTAAACGGCGGACCTCCAGGAGACTTGTATGTTGTATTCCGCGTACGGGAGCATGAATTGTTTGAGCGGGATGGCGATGATATTTACTGCGAAATGCCGATTACATTTGTTCAAGCAACCCTTGGCGATGAAATTGAAGTGCCAACCGTTCATGGCAAGGTGAAGCTGAAAATTCCAGCTGGTACACAAAGCGGCACAAGATTCCGCCTGCGCGGAAAAGGTGTTGCGAATGTAAGAGGCTTCGGAACAGGTGATCAGCATGTGCTTGTAAAAGTCATCACGCCGGTAAAATTAAGCGAAAAGCAAAAGCAGCTTCTCCGGGAGTTTGCGGAAGTAAGCGGTGAGCAGCCGAGTGAAGAAGATGGCTTTTTTGATAAAGTAAAACGCGCACTCAAGCGTGATTAATGGCATGATGGGAGCGGACATAAATGAAGTGGTCAGAAATTTGCATTGAAACCGTCAATGATGCAGTTGAACCGATTTCGAATATTTTACATGAGGCAGGAGCGAGCGGGGTTGTCATTGAAGACCGCGCAGAACTTGACAAAAAGCGGGAAGGCGGCCTTTTCGGTGAATTGTACGAGCTGAACCCAAACGATTACCCGGATGAGGGAGTTGCTGTCAAAGCATATTTGCCGGTCAATAGTTTTCTGCAGGAAACAGTCGATGATATTACAGCGGCGGTTAAAAATTTGTCTGCTTATCAAATCGATACAGGAAAACTGCATGTATCCGTCAGCGAAGTACATGAAGAAGACTGGGCGACGGCATGGAAGCAATACTACAATCCAGTGAAAATTTCGGAA
>Ga0268252_1001000_pt1 | contig 16893 bp, 12 predicted proteins | sample AgamicMgSfrz_FD_200244 | JGI IMG/M metagenome (GOLD analysis project Ga0268252, IMG submission 200244) | Agave microbial communities from Guanajuato, Mexico - Mg.Sf.rz (v2) (version 3) | ecosystem: Host-associated > Plants > Phyllosphere > Phylloplane/Leaf | place: Guanajuato, Mexico | collected... | reverse complement strand
AGACGGTTCGCCTGGTCAGATGCTCCTATTGCAATTTGCTGAATACTTTGGTCAACTTCATTAGCTTGAGCGGTTGTTTCTTCTGAGATTGAGCTTAATTGTCGCGAAGAGGCATGTAGTTGATCTCCTGTAGTAGAGATAAAAAGTAAGCTATCTTGAACTTTTTCCGCCATCTGATTAAATGCTGTTGCAAGTATGCTCATTTCATCTTTCGTTGTGATAGGAATGCGATCATATAAATTTCCTGCACTGATTTTTTGAGCTGCTGTGATTAGTAATTGAATAGACTTGGATATCCTCTTTAAAAGAATGAATCCAATAATGAATAAAAGAAAAATAATTAGAATGCTGACTGAAATAATAATAATTGTATACATTCTGCTTTTTTGATGTAAAACCATATTCAGTTTATCTTGCTCACTGATAATTGTTTTTTCTAGTTCTTGTACTTCAGTTTGAATGGATTTGGATTGTGAATCGAAGGCCGTGATAAAGGATGTACTTCCTTCATAGGATTTGTGTATTTCTTGCATTGCTTTAAGATAATTGTTAAAACTAGATGTAATGGACTGTTTTTGCTCGGCAGAAAGGGAATTATTCTTTTCTAGTCTTTCAGCATATCCTGATGAAACCTCAAGGAAATTTTGATAAAAAGTTAGATTTTGGGTAGAGATATAATATTCTTCATTTTTATGTAGTTCTTGGAGCTCAGAAATAAGACTATTATCGTTCGTATACTGGATCATGGACTGCAGTTCTTTAATAGAGCTTTGAACATCACCTTTTAAGCCTTCGTAGGCTTCATAACCGATCGCCTCATACTGTAATGATAATGTTTCAAATCCTTTTAAATAGGCATCTCCTTCTAATGCTATTTGCTTAAATTTTTGTTGCAGTTCCTCAGAAATCATACGATCCTTGCTGTATTGTTCAGCAAGAAGAATCAGTTTGTTCGCTTCTTCTTTTACATTTTCCCCTAAAGCATAGTTTGGTAATAGAAGGTATTCCCCCTCCACATTACGTGTCTGCAAAATAGTTGCTTTTATCTCTTTTCCAACTCCAACTATAGAAGCTAGATGCAGTTCTTGCTGCTTACTTTCCGTTTGCACACTGTTAAAAAATAATATAGCACCTAATAAAGAAATAACTCCGCAAATAGCTAAACCTAAAATAAAATATAATTTTGATTTAATCGTTCTCATTTAATCACCTCTTTTGATTAAATATTCTTAAAAAACTGAATATTTAATAATTATAGATGTAATTATTAAATAGGACAATAGTCATTGTAAGCTTTTTTAGAAATAGTCAAAATAACTTAGAAAAAGCTTAGATTCAAGGTGATAAAAAGGAAGCAGTAGGAAAGCATATTAGTAGTGAGGAACATATTTTTCTGATACTATTTATAAAAAGGCTTCAATTATTTAGGGGGGCATTACAATGAAAGATTTGCAATCAGTGGAAGAATTTACAGAGTTAAAAAATAGTTCGGAAAGACATATTTTTCTTTTTTCAGCAGAATGGTGTGGTGACTGCCGATTTATCGAACCATTTATGCCAGAAGTAGAAGCGAAATATGATAACTATACATTTGTTCATGTGGATCGAGACAAATATATTGATACATGTATAGAGTTAGATGTGTTTGGCATCCCAAGTTTTATCGCTTTCGAAGGCGGAAAAGAACTTGGTCGATTTGTAAGCAAAGATCGAAAAACACAAGAAGAAATTGAAAAATTTATGGAGTCTCTATAAGAAAAAATATAAGGTAATAGGAATATTAGTGGCGGGAACGTGTTAAAGAGGCGTTTATACTATAAAGGTTGTCTCGTATAAAAAGGTAGCTAAGGAAAACAAATAGTTCCTTGCTATAATTTTTATAAGAGATAACCTTTTTCCATGTGTTTGCAAAAAACACACTATCAAAAGAGATAAATATACAATTATTTAGCGTATAATAATAGAACATAACTAAAGGACGGAAGTGAAGCAATCATGAAAATGACGAGTAAAAAAATGAAGGATATGCTTAAACAAAGAATAAGTAATGAGGATCGAACCTTTACTTTTGATAGTAAAAAAGATCAAGTTCGCATAGAGAGTAAAGTAACGGGAAAAGGAGTTACTGTTTCTTTACCTGAAATCATTGCTAAATGGGAAACTCAGAAAGAGAAAGCCGTCGATGAGATTGTTTACTATATCGAGCATGGATTAGGGGCTATTGAAAAAGATGGGCAAATAGAAGGGAAAGAGAAGAAACTATTTCCTGTCATACGTTCTACTTCTTTTCCACAACAGTCAAATGAAGAAATTCCATTTATAACAGATGGACATACAGCAGAAACAAGAGTTTATTATGCGTTGGATATGGGGAATACTTACCGTCTTGTCGACGAGAAATTGATGGAGAAGGAAGAATGGACCCCTGCTTCTATAAAAGAGATGGCTCTTTTCAATGTTCGATCTCTATCCACACAAGTAAAGTCTGACAGTGTGGCAGGAAATATCTTTTATTTCTTAAATAGCAATGATGGCTATGATGCAAGTAGAATACTAAATGATGCTTTTCTAAAAGAAATGAACGAAAAGGTAGAAGGGACCATGACTGTTGCTGTACCGCATCAAGATGTGCTTATTATTGGGGATATTCGAAATGAAACAGGATACGATGTTCTTGCTCAAATGACAATGAGCTTTTTTGCAAGTGGAAGAGTTCCCATTACGGCATTGTCTTTTCTTTATGAAGATGGAGAATTAGAGCCTATCTTTATATTAGGGAAAAATAAAAAACGAGAAAAATAATAGAAAAAATGTAATCAAATCGATTTATAATTTACTTTTGAATGACATCTAATTGAAATGTGTTTATATTAAAATAACAATTATGTAGATTAAAAAAATGAAATAAATGTCGTCCATTCTTTTAATAATGAAAGTAGTATTTTCCATATGTAAAGTTCCCTGTTTTAACTTAATTATATAGAGAGACTTAATGAAAGAGGCAATTAGGACTAGATTAGCTTTCAAAAGTGTCTCTTTTTTGTTTTATTCATCTGTTCTATTTATCCCACTCTTAACGGATAGTAAGACTCTGAGCTTAAGCTTATGAGAAATTGGAGGAAGAGAGGGCGGGATCAACTGTCCATAAAGGTCCAAATGGTTCAACTAATTTTCTGTGAGGGACGAAGGAAAACTCTTCGGATGTAAGTTTCATTTTAACACATATTGTAGTTTGTTTTTACATCTTATAATGGAACGTGTAGAATGCCTCGAACAGAATGAGCCCAAAAAAGGGACAGCTGTCTTTGTTTAACCGCTATCTAAAGAGGGAAAGGGAGAGTTGTTAAAAAATAGTACTCGAAATTCTGAACATAACTGTTAAAATAGTAATGAGATTTGAAAGAAAGAGTGATTAAGTGTGAATTGGTTCAAGAAAGTATTTAAACAGTTTGTTAGTGAAGAAGAGGAGCTGAACCAAGTTGAAAAAACGGTTGAGGTAGAAAATCAACGAAATGTTGAATCCTCAGCATGGAAGAAAGAGATGGATTCCAAAGTTCTCTATCAATATCCAAAAGGTAATTTTCGATTTCCGTTAATACCAGATGGGGATGAAGATGATAGGAAAGAAGTAGACCAAAAGAAAAGAAGAGAACCTAGGCAATCATTTGTAAATGATCAGGAAGAAATCAATCAACCATTTAAACGACAATTTACGGAACAGCCGAAAAATAATTTCAAGGAAGAACAAGTATCAAATACATATAGTGGAAATCGTCCGTTCAAGCCGACGGAAGTTGTTTCTCCGATATATGGATATAATCGTCCGGAAAGAAAAGAAACAAGCACAACGACATCACGATCTATAATAAAAGAACCTGTTGAAGGTTGGCAAAAATCATCTGTCATACAGTCACAAGAAAGGCAAGATGAAGTGGTGCAGGAAATAGTGGAAGTGACTGATGCGTTATTTGTAACTCCAAAAGCGGAAATAACTGAAGAAATAGCAATAACTTCAGAAATGGAAGTAACTGAAGAGATAGCTGCAATTCAGGAAGTAGAAGTAACCGAAGAGATAGCTGCAACTCCAGAAGCAGAAGTAACCGAAGAGATAGTAGTAACTCCAGAAATGGAAGTAACTGAAAAGATAGCTGCAACTCAGGAAGTAGAAGTAACTGAAGAGATAGCTGCGACTCAGGAAGTAGAAGTAATTGAAGAGATAGCTGCAACTCAGGAAGTAGAAGTAATTGAAGAGGTAGCAGTAACTCAGGAAGTCGAAACGACCGATGAGATAGACCTAGTTCGAGAACAAGCTACAATGACAATGGTAAGTAAACAAGAGCATAAGCAAGAGTCGATTCTTTCTCAGTACCCAGAAGAATCATTAGATGAAGAGGAAGATGCACATCATTATAATCGCGTAGACAGTTCATTAGAACTAGGAAAGATTGCTTCAACTGATAGTCTTGAAAGGGATTGGGAGGATAATGAAGTAGATAGGCAGATAGAAAGCTTAGTAGATGAGCAGGAACATAATGAGCAACCGTTGTTGCGGTTTGAAGAAACAGAAGCAAAGATAGAAGAAACCTTCCTGCAAAATAGCGAGGAGGTTGTTGAAGAGAAGGAAGAAAAAGATTCCTCAGAAAAAACATTGGAGAGAAAACCTCCTACTCGAAAAGGTCCTTTACCATTTAATGTGTTGATGCTGAATAAAGACAGACAGTCATTGGCGAATAAAAAAATCGAAAAAAAGGTTTATGATGAGCCAAAGGTCGAAGAAATAGTGCAACCTTTAAGCGAAGAGGATGAAGAGGTTCATCATAACTTACCATACTATGTTTTTCCTGAAGAAAATTTGTTACATCCCCCTATTTTACAAATAGAAAAGGATGGATGGATTGAAGAACAGACGATGCTTTTAAATGATACATTTACTAATTTTAATGTTCATGCCAAGGTGGTAAATGTAACACAAGGACCTTCTGTTACTCGATACGAAGTTCAACCAGAACCAGGAGTAAAGGTTAGTAAAATTACAAACCTATCTGATGACTTAAAATTAAGTTTAGCTGCCAAGGATATAAGAATTGAAGCACCTATCCCTGGAAAACATACAATCGGAATTGAAGTGCCGAATCGGAATAGCCGGCCAGTGCTAATCAGAGAAATTTTAGAAAGCGATGAATTTAAAAATTCTTCTTCTCCTTTAACAGTTGCTATGGGGCTGGATATTTCCGGTAAACCAATTGTGACGGATTTACGAAAAATGCCTCATGGATTAATTGCGGGAGCAACCGGTTCTGGAAAAAGCGTATGTATAAATACAATGCTTGTAAGCTTGCTATATAAGGCAAAGCCAGAGGAACTGAAGTTATTGTTAGTAGATCCTAAAATGGTTGAGTTGGCTCCGTATAACTATATACCACATTTAGCAAGTCCGGTTATTACCGATGTAAAGACTGCAACTGCTGCCTTAAAATGGGCCGTAGAAGAAATGGAAAGAAGATACGAGCTTTTGGCACATGTAGGTGTTAGAGATATTTCGAAATATAATCAATTAGCAGAAGAGCATAAAAGATACAGTGAAAAATTGCCTTATTTAGTGATTATTATTGATGAGTTAGCGGATTTAATGATGATGGCTCCAGCTGATGTTGAAGAAGCAATCAGCAGAATAGCCCAAAAGGCAAGAGCGTGCGGAATTCATCTCTTGATTGCAACACAAAGACCATCTGTAGATGTTATTACAGGTTTAATAAAAGCAAATGTTCCAACAAGAATCGCCTTTTCTGTTTCCTCTCAAATTGATTCACGAACAGTGATTGATATAAGTGGTGCCGAAAAACTGTTAGGAAAAGGAGATATGCTGTTCTTAGAAAATGGCACATCCAAGCCAGTACGATTACAAGGAACATATGTATCAGATGAAGAAATTGACCAAGTGGTTGCTCACGTAAGAAGAGAAAGAAAACCAGAATATTTATTTGAGCAAGAAGAGCTATTAAAAAAGGTACAAATGTCTGAAGAAGAAGATGAGCTATTTTATGAAGCGTGCGAATTTATTATTGAACAAGGTGGTGCTTCTACATCTAGTCTTCAAAGAAACTTTAAAATAGGGTATAATCGAGCAGCGAGACTAATTGATATGATGGAGAAACAAGGATTTATATCTGAAGCAAGAGGAACAAAACCGAGAGATGTATTAATTACAGAAAGTGAATTATTACAATTTCAGGAAACGGAATAATACCAGAAGCATTTCTGTTGGATAATTTCCATACATTGGAATTGTATTGTTGCATAGTTTTTCATCATGAAAGATGGTATAATGTATAAATGTGAAATGAAAAAAAGGAAAAAAAAGTTAATGTTCAGCTGGAACATGAATAATAAGCTGAATGAGAAAAATAAAATGGAACAAAAATTGCATACATAAATGCAATGAGCAAATTGAATGAGGATATCATATACTGTTAAAAGATATGCGTAGTTGGAGGTTCTTTATATGACTATTTACCACTTCGTAGGTATAAAAGGGTCGGGAATGAGTGCATTAGCACAAATTTTACATGATATGGGTTTTGAGGTACAAGGATCAGATGTGGAAAAAAGATTTTTCACTCAGATCGCTTTAGAACAGGCAGGAATTAAAATTCTTCCTTTTCAACGGGAAAATATTAAACCAGGAATGAATGTTATCGTAGGGAATGCATTTCCAGACACACATGAGGAAGTAGAAGAGGCTGTAAAGCTTGGTCTTCCAGTTATTCGTTACCATCGTTTCCTTGGAGACTTTATGAAACAATTTACAAGTATTGCTGTTACTGGAGCGCATGGAAAAACATCAACAACTGGTTTGCTTTCCCATGTAATGAAAGGTGCAAAACCTACAGCATATTTAATTGGTGACGGAACAGGTAAAGGCGTATTGGAAGCAGAATATTTTGCTTTTGAGGCATGTGAATATAGAAGACATTTTCTGTCTTATTTCCCAGATTATGCGTTGATGACCAACATCGATTTTGACCATCCAGACTATTTTGCTAATGTGGATGATGTTTTTTCTGCTTTTCAAGAAATGGCATGGCAAGTTAAAAAAGGAATTTTTGCTTGTGGAGACGATGAACATCTGCAAAAAATTCAAGCAAAAGTACCAGTTGTATTTTATGGTTTTGGAGATGAAAATGATTTCCAAGCGAGAAATGTGGAAAAAACAACAGAGGGTACAACTTTTGAAGTTTATGTTCGTAATACGTACTACAACACATTCTCCATTCCAACATTTGGTGATCATAATATATTAAATGCTTTGGCTGTTATTACGCTTAGTCATTATGAGGAATTAGATGCGGAAATTGTGAAAGAAAGATTAATGACCTTTGAAGGGGTTAAACGCAGATTTACAGAAAAGGTAATTGGCTCACAGGTTATTATTGATGATTATGCTCACCATCCTACTGAAATTAAAGCAACAGTAGAGGCGGCTCGTCAAAAGTATCCTGATCGAGAAATTGTAGCTGTATTTCAGCCACATACATTCTCTCGTACACAAGCGTTTCTTCAAGAATTTGCAGATAGCTTAAATTTAGCAGACTCTACTTATCTATGTGATATATTTGGTTCTGCTCGTGAAAATCACGGAAAGTTAAGTATCATGGACTTAGCTGAAAAGGTACCTGGAAGCAAAATTATTTCAGTAGAGACTGTTTCTTCCTTAAAAGAACATACTGATAGTGTAATCTTGTTTATGGGTGCAGGTGATATTCAAAAATATCAAAGTGCCTATGAAAAAACATTAGGATAATAAAAAAGGACTCTTTCGCCTATACGTAAGAGTCCTTTTTCAATAGTTAAGAAATTATAAGTTTCTAGGAGCTGAATGGCATTCACGATCGTTTACTGGACTTCCATTAAGCTTAGGAAGGTAGCGCCACTAAACGGGTGCCCACGGCTTTTCTTATTTTAAATTCTCTGGATTTAATGCTTCTAATTCAGGAAGAACAAATTTTCCATCTTTTCTTATTAAAACATCATCGAAGTAGATTTCTCCACCACCATAATCAGGACGTTGAATATTTACCATATCCCAGTGGATATTGGAGTTATTACCGTTATAAGCATTATCATAGGCTTGTCCTGGTGTAAAGTGGAAGCTTCCATCGATTTTTTCATCAAATAAAATATCCTGCATTGGATGTAGAATATATGGGTTTACTCCTATTGCAAATTCCCCGATATAACGAGCACCTTCATCAGTATCCAATACTTTGTTTAGTCTCTCTGTATCGTTAGCTGTTGCTTCGACAATTTTTCCGTTTTTAAACTTTAAGCTAACATTTTCAAATGTAAATCCTTGGTAAGGTGAAGGAGTATTATATGTTAGTAATCCATTAACCGAATCACGTACAGGAGCAGTATAAACTTCACCATCTGGAATATTCATTTGACCAGAACACTTAATTGCTGGGATGTCTTTAATAGAGAAAGTTAGGTCTGTCCCTGGACCAGTTAAGCGAACTTTGTCAGTGCGGTTCATTAATGCTACAAGATTATCCATTGCTTTGTCCATTTTCCCATAATCCAGATTACAAACATCAAAATAGAAATCTTCAAATGCATCTATACTCATTCTTGCAAGCTGTGCCATAGATGGGCTAGGGTAACGCAGGACAACCCATCTTGTTTTAGGAACGCGAATTTCTCTATGGACCTGTTTGCCAATGGTTGACCCTTCAATCTTCATTTTTTCTGCAGGAACGTCTGCAAGCTCATTAATGTTATCACCAGCTCGAAGCCCAATATATGCATCCATATTGCTCATCACATTTGCTTCAAATTGTGCCATCATATCATATTGCTCCTGTTGTGCTCCTAAAAGCAAAGAACGATTTACATCGTTATCCTTTAGGGAAACAAAAGGATAGCCACCAGCTGCGTATGCTTCACGTACAAGAGCTTTTACAAGTTCTTTTTGAAGTCCAAAATTTTCAATAAGAACCTTTTCGCCTTTTTGTAAGCGAATGGAATAATTAATTAGATTTTTTGCTAGTTGATCAATGCGTGGATCTTTCATATGTACCTCCAAATTTTTTTGTGATAACTTTCTTATTGTACCCGAAAAAATTTTTTCCTTAAATAAAAACAATAATAAAATACATTAAAAAGAAAAAATAGGATAAGTTAAAACGATATTTTACGCCTTTCATTATAGCTTTTTCCTATTATTCGATAAAACCATAAAAGAGCTTTTAAGGAATCATTTGTTTCTGAAAGTTTTTCCAATTATAATAAAACTAAGGTTTTAGCAAACGCGAATCTGGGAAAAGACCAATAAAGTGGAGGTGCGATAAGGATGATAAATCTTTTATACTTAAGCGTAGCTTTAATAGCTATTGCGTTTACAATTCTTGTCATTTATGTTGCGAGAACATTGAAATCATTACATACTACGCTGGATAGTGTTTCTAAAACACTTGTCGGGTTAGAAAGGCAACTAGATGGCGTCACTAGAGAAACAACTATTTTATTACAAAAGACGAATGATTTAGCGGCAGATATTCAACAGAAATCAGAAAGTTTAAATTCTGTTGTTGATGCAGTGAAAGATGTAGGATCAAGCGTACAAGGATTTAATCAATCTGTACAATCGATTACGCAAAATGTAGAAAATACACTAGTAAAAAATCAAGATAAAATTGCTCAAATTGTTCAATATAGTAAAGTGTTTATGAATATTAAAGATCAATGGAAAGCTAGAAAAACAGAACAAAATCGTACTCGTGTAAGAAGCAATTAAAAGGAGGATGTTAGGATGAAGCGAGAACAAGAAATAATCCATGCAAATGAAAGCTCAAGTTCTAAGGATTTTCTATTTGGTGCATTTTTAGGTGGGATTGTTGGAGCAGCTACTGCTTTATTTCTTGCTCCAAAGCCAGGAAAAGAATTGCTTCAAGATTTGAACGGACAAGCAGGAGTATTAAAGGAAAAAGGAATTGAGTTAACGGATACAGTAAAAGAAAAAGGATCAGAATTCATTTCTATTGCAAAAGATAAAACAGATCAATTAAGCAATGTAGTTACTAAAACTTCTGTTGATATTATGGATAAGGTGAAAAACACTAAAGGTCAAGAGAATACTTCAGACCGTTTTGACGAGCTGAAGGAACAAGCATCGGATTTAAGCACAAGTTTAAAAAGTACTGAATTCGATGAAATTCAACAAAAATTAGAAGAAACAAAACGTGCATTTGATGAGACAGAAAGTAAATATAATCAATGATAAAAACAATATCTGTATAAAACGTTGTTAAAGCTTGCAGTCTATATACACTTTGCTTTCTGCGTTCCAAGAGAGCCAATCTTTTTCGGACCAAGCAGGAAGTAATAAGTATATAGGCTGTTTTTTCTATGTAGGTATTAAGTAAATTCGCAGTTTAATCTTAATGAGTTGCTTGCAAATAATTAGACGGGAAGCGAAAGGGTGGATGAAAATGGAAAAAATAGACACGGTCGAAAAATTTGAGGAGTTAGTTAAGACTACTGATACTTTTTGGTTAGTTAAGCATAGTTTAACATGTCCTATTAGTGCTCATGCTTTTGATGAATATAAACAATATGAGCAAGAAAATCAAGAAATAGATACCTACTACTTAGCTGTACAAGAGGCTAGACCATTATCTAATTATATTGCTGAAAAATATCAAGTAAGACATGAATCTCCACAAGCATTACTTTTTACAGATAATAATATAGTTTGGCATGCATCACACAGGAAAATAAATGTAGCCTCTTTACAAAAGGCCATTAAAGAAAGATAGAATATTTATCATGCTAAATTATAATACAGGATATAGACAAAAAAGGAATTCAGAAGAAGAAAATTTCTGAATTCCTTTTTTGTTTTTATTAAAGTCTTTTTCGTATTTGTTGTTGCCCGCCGTCTAAATACTTTTCGCTTTCCATGGAAGCGAGCGATGAGCCTTATGGCGTCTACATGTATTCAGATTACTCCAAAACATTCCCTCTATACGAAAATTAACCATCTTTTAGAAATAGCAGCTTTTATCAAACAGAGACGCTTAGTTGCTTGTAGTTGGGCTTTCAGTTTTCGCAGGCCAAACAATCGATAGCCGATCGTCTTTTTTTATAGGCGTTAAAAAGGTTGCATTTTCCCCGTTTCGTAACAGTTGAAAAGACCCTGCGCCATTTTGAGGCATATGGATATTTACGAAAGCAAATAAATCTTGAAATAGAAAGCCCTCAAATGGTTTTTGCTCGATTCTAATGTCGTCACCACTATATAGGAGATCTTCCATTTGAAGAATTTGGCCTTTTCTTTGTATTTGTGCTAACTGTTTTGTCAGCGTTATTTTCTTATCATTAAAATATACAGGCAGTACTTGATACATTAAAATTTGTTTTCTTTCTGCCAATTCTTGAACAGTCGGCGTTTTTCTCTTTTCTAATAGAATAACATCATTATTTTCGAATAATTGATTTAAGCGACAAGAAAGGCCATTTTTCATAATCTTTCCTGAGAAAGCAGGAAGGACTGTTTCTTTTCCATTAATTAAAATGTGAAAAGGTTTTAGCTCTTCGATCATATTCGTTAAATGGAGTGATTCTAATGCTTCTTGAATTGTAGTATCTGCTTGATACTCGATGACATCTTTGTCTTCTATCTGGTGTTCAGCAGAAACAGCTTTTCCGTTGCAAAGAATTTTGGAATGAATGGTATAGTTTTTATTGTTTATTGTTATATTTTTGTCAGATTCTATATCAAGTAAATCCTTTATTTGAACAATAGCTTGCTCTCCATCTTTTCCGCGATAAACCATTAAGGATTCCCCGTCTTCTACAGTATCTTCCAAGGAGCATGGCAATCCTTTTCTTAAAATGGTGGGGCCTTCTCCATGACTACCTGGAATCGTTATTTTTTGATTGTTTATGGATACAATCATTGCGTTGCCGGGTTTCCCGTATAATTGGTTCATCCGAATACCCGACGCTAAAATACAATCTCCGACGGTTAGTTTATTGACTTCAAACAATCTAACGGGTTGGTCATTTATATAAACTGTTTTGTATTGGACTGGCGATTTCTCAGCTGCAATAGCAATTCCAACTGGTGTTACTAGTTCAGGTCCTAAATGGAAGTCTTTTGCAAAGGTTAAGTTAGTGATAGCATCGATTCCTCTAATTGCAACACGATTAGAAGGCAGATTTAGCATCTCAGCAATCTTTTGTTGCAGTGCTGGAGTCTGGCTTCCACCACCAACGAGCATCACTGCTTTAGGTGATTTATGATTGTTTAATGAAAGAATTTCTCGACAGATAGTATCGGCTAATTTGTCTAAAGCTGGTTCAATTTCGTTTATCACATTTTCCTTATGTAATTCAGTTGTAAAACCAAGAATATCTGAAATTGTAATTTGATCACTTTGGGATAATTCTCTTTTAGCTTTTTCGGCCAATGGAAAGTCTAATAAATATGCGTCGCTGATTGCTTCCGTTATTTCATCCCCCGCGACAGGCACCATTCCGTAAGCAGTAACTGTTCCTGTGTCTGTGATAGCAATATCAGATGTTCCTGCTCCAATGTCTACTAAGGCAACATTTAAACGTCTCATAGAAGGGGGAATAAGGACATTAATGGCAGCAATAGGTTCTAACGTCAACGCTTGCATTTCTAAATTAGCTCGATGCAAGGCAGCAATAAGCGATTCTACAACCACTCTTGGTAAAAAGGTTGCAATAATTTCTACCTTTGCAAGGGATCCTTGTTGATCGATTAGACTTCCCATTTCTTGATCATCTAGAGAATAGTAAAGAACCGAATAGCCAACACAATAGTAAAATTGACTTTTGTCACGGTCATTTTTTTCTGCGACAGAGCTTTGTGCTTGCTGGACTGCGGTTAACTCTATATGTAATATATCTTCTTTTGTAATAAGCGGTTTTCTTTCGATATTCATTTCAAAAGACGCTCGTTCTGTCTTTAATGCTCTTCCGGCAGCAGCTACACTTACTTTTTTTAAAGGTCCATGTTTTACTTCTAATTGTTCTCTAATTTCTTTAATAATCTTGGAAACAGCTAACACGTCATGAATCTGGCCATCTAACATAGCTCTTTCGGTATGTTCAATGGATAATAAATCGGAAACATGATAACTATCCTCTTTTTTTTCTAAGATAATTCCGACAACTGATCGAGTACCAATATCTAATGCAAAAAGTTTCTCATTACTTTGCACAGGAAAACACCTTCTTTTTATTTAAAGATTGTTAATAGAATAAAAGATTAATAAATTTATAGGAAAAGATTTATTATCAATTTGAAACAATTAAACGCTTTAACGCTTAAAAGCGTTTAATTGTTAAAGAAAAATAGTGACAATGCGATAAATATGATTTATAATTAATCCAATTAAGAGAAATGTAACATATTTTTGCATTTGTATAAATGAAATTATACAGTTTTATGCTTTTTAAATGAAGGGATGAGATGATTGTGAGCAATAAAGAATTAGAAGAATTACGTAATCGAGTAGATGAGTTAAACTTAGAAATTTTAGAAAAAATTAATGAGAGGGCAAGTCTAGTTCAAAAAATTGGCCAGACAAAAGGAACCCACGGTGCACATCGATATGATCCTGTTCGTGAAAGAAAAATGCTTGATCATATTGTAAATAAAAATGATGGACCGTTTGATAATGCCACTATTTCTCATTTATTTAAGCAAATTTTCAAAATGGGTTTACAATTACAACAAGAAGATGATAGCAAAGCTTTATTAGTATCTCGTAAGAAAAAGGCAGAGGATACAATTGTTGACGTAAAAGGAACAAAAATTGGTGATGGTACGCCTAAATTTGTGTTTGGTCCATGTTCAGTAGAATCTTATGAGCAAGTAGCACAAGTGGCTGCATCTGTTCAGGCTAAAGGGCTAAAGCTTCTTCGTGGAGGTGCGTTCAAACCGAGAACATCACCATATGATTTCCAAGGACTTGGTGTAGAAGGCTTGAAAATTTTAAAAAGAGTAGCGGATGAATATGATTTAGCTGTAATTAGTGAAATTGTTAGTACGGAACATATTGAAACAGCATTAGATTATATTGATGTAATCCAAATTGGTGCACGTAATATGCAAAACTTTGAATTATTAAAAGCTGCTGGTAGTGTAAAAAAACCGATTCTTTTAAAACGTGGATTAGCAGCAACGATTGAAGAATTTATAAATGCAGCAGAGTATATTATGACACAAGGAAATGATCAAATTATCCTTTGTGAGCGTGGTATTCGTACGTATGAACGTGCTACAAGAAATACATTAGATATTTCAGCTGTTCCAATTTTAAAACAAGAAACACATCTTCCAGTTTTCGTGGATGTTACCCATTCAACAGGAAGAAAGGATCTATTATTACCTTGTGCGAAGGCAGCTTTAGCTATTGGTGCAGATGGAGTAATGGCAGAGGTTCACCCTGATCCAGCAGTTGCATTATCTGATTCAGCACAACAAATGGACATTGAACAATTCGATGAATTTTACCGTGCAATACAATCCACACCATATGTAAGAGCATAAATAGGATAGAAAAATTTGTGAAAGTTAAATTAGCCCTGTATATGTTAGTTAAAACTACTAACAAGTACAGGGTATTTTTTATTTTGAAAAAATGTACTTAATTAATAGTTTCTAATATGTTAATATGATAAATTCATTTATATTTTTTTATATTTTATGGTAAACTGTATGGAAGAATGCTTAAATAAAGGTATTTTTAGCTGAAAACCGGAAAAATGTCGGTTTTTTTTGAAAAAAAATGAAAGCTTGTCATTGCAGGTTTTCCAGTGATATCGTATCATTAGTACATAATTAGACAAGATTAGCTAAAAAGAGAATCGTGGATGATTAGGAAATAGCTTCTTGCCATAAAATAATAGAAGAAATTAGTTCGACTAAAAGGAGTGCGAAATAACAATGAATATAACAATATACGACGTTGCAAGAGAAGCAAGTGTTTCCATGGCAACTGTTTCCCGTGTTGTTAATGGAAATCCAAATGTGAAACCAACAACAAGAAAAAAGGTATTAGAAGTAATTGATCGATTAGGTTATCGTCCTAATGCGGTAGCAAGAGGACTTGCAAGCAAAAAAACAACTACAGTTGGTGTAATTATTCCAGATATATCAAGCACCTTCTTTGCGGAATTAGCAAGAGGTATTGAAGATATTGCTACAATGTATAAATATAATATTATTTTAAGTAATTCGGATCAAAATAAAGATAAAGAGCTACATTTATTAAATACAATGCTAGGTAAACAAGTAGATGGTATTGTTTTTATGGGCGGTAATATAACAGAAGAACATGTTGCTGAGTTTGAAAAGTCACCAGTGCCGATTGTTCTTGCAGCTAGTATTGAAGAAAGTAAAAAGATTTCTTCGGTTAATATTGATTATGCGCAAGCCACATATGATGTAGTGACTAGTTTTGTTGAGAAGGGTCATAAGTCTATTGGAATCGTACTTGGATCATTGGAAGAACCAATCAATAAAAATGAGAAATTAGGCGGTTACAAGAAAGCTCTAGAAGCTGCTGGAATCGAATATAATGAGTCCTTAGTAGTAGAAGGTGATTATAGCTATGAATCTGGTATAGAATCCTTTGATAAGTTAATGGAAAGCGATAATAAACCAACGGCTATCTTTGTAGGGTCAGATGAAATGGCGTTAGGTGTCATTCATGGGGCAGAAGATAAAGGATACAAAGTACCGGAAGATTTCGAAATTGTTACCTCTGATAATACAAAATTAACGTTAATGGTTCGTCCGCAACTAACAACAGTTGTTCAGCCATTATATGATATTGGTGCCGTAGCCATGAGATTACTTACTAAATATATGAATAAAGAAACAGTGGAAGATCATATTGTTACACTTCCACATCGAATTGAATCTCGTAACTCAACAAAATGAGTTAAAAAAAACAAAGCTGAATGCTTTGTTTTTTTTTGAAGAACAATAAACTGGAAGCTAGCTATAAAAACAAAAGGGAGAATCAATAGTTGACTCTCCCTTTCGCTTTTAAGTATTCTCTTTTTCATCAGCTTTTTCGGGTTGTTCTTTGTTGTCTTGCTGTTTATTTTCATTATTATTTGCTGGTTTATTAGCGTCTTTTTTTTTCTGTGTTTTTATTCTCTTCCTTTTTACTCTCTTCGTTTTTATTTTTATCCTCTTTTTTTTCTTGCGTATTGCCAATGACAACCTCATTCGATGCCTTTGATTCTTTACCGGCAATATCAACCGCCTTAACGATATAGGTTCCTTTTCCAGCTTTAAAGCTCAACGCATTTGCTGCCTTTAAGCTTTTTACCTTTTTACCGTCTTTATATACACGATATCCAATAACATCTTTTTCACTATGCTTATTCCAGGTTATCGTATCACCTTTAAGGTTGATTTTTAGTGCGTTAGGTGCCTTTCCATTGTCTTCAATTTTATTATTAGGAATGATAAGATTCTTCAGCTTTTGGTTGTTTTCGCTAAGAATACTTGGATCACTGATACGAATACCAAAAAGTTTTTCGATGTAATCAGGATTTAACATTAATCCTGATTCAGAAAACTCACTTGGGGTTGAATCTAATGCCATGTATTTCTTGTCGCCAACTTGGATATATTTACCTGCTACTAAGCTGTCATCCCTTTTCGATGGAGCCATACCAGATTTAAATAAATCGGTTGTAACCAGTCCAGCTTTCGAACAGCCCTCAGAAGGCAATAGTCCAGAAATGGAACACACAGATTGTCTTACGATTCCACCAGGCATTTTAAAGCTTTCTGAAGGGTCTACTAGCTCAGGAGCAACATCATAAGCTGCGTTTAGTAGA
>Ga0268252_1000993_pt1 | contig 16951 bp, 14 predicted proteins | sample AgamicMgSfrz_FD_200244 | JGI IMG/M metagenome (GOLD analysis project Ga0268252, IMG submission 200244) | Agave microbial communities from Guanajuato, Mexico - Mg.Sf.rz (v2) (version 3) | ecosystem: Host-associated > Plants > Phyllosphere > Phylloplane/Leaf | place: Guanajuato, Mexico | collected... | reverse complement strand
CCAAGTCCGGCGAAACCGCGATTGCCCGCGATGTCCGGCCATGTTAAAAGTCATCGCATGCATTTGAAAATGAAATGCCCGAATCCACAGAAGTGCAGAAATGAATAGACCCCTGTTCGACATCGACCTGCTGCGCGCGCTCGTGATGGTCGCCGATTGCGGCAGTTTCACGACGGCTTCCGCGCGCCTGCATTCGACACAGTCGACGGTCAGCCAGAAGGTGCGCCGGCTCGAGGAAATCGCCGGCCACCGCCTGCTCGATCGCGGCGCGCGCGACGTGCGGCCGACCGACGCGGGCGTGACGGTGCTCAGCTATGCGCGGCGCATGCTCGCGCTGAACGACGAGATGCTGGAGGCGCTGTCGGGCGCGACGGTCGCGCTGACGATCCGGCTCGGCGTACCCGACGATTTCGCGGCGGGCCGCACGACGCACGCGCTCGCGGCGTTCAAGCGCGAGCATCCGCAGGTGAAGCTCGAAGTGACGTGCGGGCTGAGCCGCGACATCAGCGCCGCGTACGATCGCGGCGAGCTCGACCTCGTGCTGATCAAGCAGCGGCGCGACAGTCGCGAGGCGGTCGTGCGCTGGCCGGAGAAGCTGCGCTGGATCGACAGTGCGAAACATCCGTCGATCGATCTCGACCCGGTGCCGATCGTCGTGTTCCCGCCGCGCGGGCTCTATCGCGACGACATGATCAAGGCGATCGAGGAGCGCGGCCGCCGCTGGCGGATCAGCTTCACGACGTCGAGCCTGAGCGGCATCCAGGCGGCCGTCGCGGACGGGCTCGGCATCAGCGTGCTGCCCGCGCGCGTGGTGACGGACGAGCATGTCGTGCTGACCGCGAAGCAGGGCTTCGCGCCGATCGAGCACATGGACATCGCGATCCTGCACCGGCCGACGGCCGACCCGATGGTCAGCGCGTTGACGAAAGCGCTCGCGGCGATGCTCGAACTCGAAGAGCGGTAGGCGAAGCGGATTGCAAACGGAAGCGGCGCACAGGGGCGCCGCGCACTACACGCGTCAGAACAATCAGAACATCGTGTTGCCGTTCGCCGCCTGCTCGGGCACCGGCTGGTTGACGTCCCAGTGTTCGACGATCTTGCCGTGTTCGAGCCGGAAGATGTCCATGATCGCGCTGCCGCGCGTGCCCGGTTCGCGCACCGCGTGCACGTGCAGGATCACGTAGTCGCCATCGACGAACGAGCGCTTGATCTCGCTGTGCGACTGCGGATATTTGTCGCGCAGGAACGCGACGAACTTGCGGAAGCCGTCGCGCCCGTCGGCCGCGTTCGGGTTGTGCTGCACGTAGCGATCGCCGACATACGCGAGCGCGGCGTCCGCATCCTTCTCGTTCAGCCCTTTCTCGTAGAACGCGAGTACCGTACGCCGGTTGGCTTCCTGCTGCGCGTCGGCCGGACCGGCCGCCGCCGCATGCGCGGCCGTCACGGCGAACAGGGTCGCCGCCATCCATCGTGCGGCCCGTGCCGCGGTCGTGCATCGCATCGTCGTCTCCCCGGAAATCCGGCTGAAAACCGGATCATACCGGGGCAACGCGGCGCTCAGACCAGCGCGCCGTCGCGCGCGACGATCTTCCCGGACGATACGACGAGGCGCCGCACCGGCCGCGCGACGACGGCCTCGGCGAACGTCAGCGCATCGACGAGCACGACGTCCGCGCGGCTGCCCGGCTCCAGCCCGTAATCCGCGAAACCGCAGCCGCGGGCCGCGCCGTGCGTCACGCAGTCGAGCGCAACTTCGAGCGCATCGTCGCGGCGGAAATCGTTGCGCATGCCGATCAGCATCGCGCGTTCGAGCATGTCGGGCGAACCGTACGGCGTCCACGTGTCGCGCACGCCGTCGTTGCCGCCGATCACGGTCACGCCGGCCGCGCGGCACGCGGCCACCGACGGCACCGGCACCGCGGCCGGCGCGGTCGTCACGATCGCGACGCCGAGCTCCGCCATCCGCGCGAGCAGCGCGTCGCGCTCGCGCTCGGCGAGATCGCCAAGACAGAAACCATGGCTGATCGTGACCTTGCCGTGCATCCCGTGCGCCGCCGTGCGCTGCAGGATCAGGTCGAGCGAGTACGCGCCCATCGACCCGCGCTCGTGCAGATGGATATCGAGCCCGCGGCCGTGGCGTTCGGCGATCGCGAACAGCACGTCCACCGCCTCGACCGGATCGCCTTCGATCGCGCACGGATCGAGCCCGCCGAGCAGGTCGGCACCAGCGCGGAGCGCGTCGGACAGCAGCACATCGGTGCCCGGCCGCTTGAGCACGCCCGATTGCGGAAACGCGACGATCTGGATCTCGACCTGCCCGCGCAGCGTCTCGCGCGTCGCGAGCACGCCGTGCAGATGGCGCAGCCCGGCTTCGGTATCGACGTCGACGTGCGTGCGAATGCGCGTCGTGCCGGCCGCGAGGAACGCGCGCGCCAGCCCGAGCGACGCGGCGCCCGCGTCATGGCCGCTCGTCGCGCGATAGTGGCGTTCGTTCTCGATGCGGTCGACGAGGCGCGGCCCCACCTCGTTGCGATACCACGGCATCCCCCAGTGGGTCTTGTCGAGGTGGGTGTGGCCCTCGACGAGGCCGGGCAACGCCAACGCGAGCGCGCCGTCCTCGATCGCGCAGCCGGCGGGCGCATCGAGCGCCGGGCCGACCCGCGCGATGCGATCGCCTTCGATCAGGATATCGAGCGCCGCGTCGGCGCTCGTGCGGACATTGCGGATCAGCAGGTTCGTCATGTCGGTTCCGGTCAGGTCGGTCAGTGCAACGCAGGCACGGCGCGGGCCGTGCCGCCGGTCGGGTGGGTGGATCAGCGCGTGAAGCGCAGCGACGGCGCGAATGGTGCGCCCGTATCGCTTTCGCCGCGGCGGAATACCCAGCGTTCGGCCGGCACGCCCGCGACGGCCGCCGCCGCGTTCGGCGCACGCACCGCGACGAAGCTCGCGTCGCAGCCGACCGCGATTCCGTAGTTCTCCTTGCCGATCGCGCGTGCGCCGGCGTGCGTCGCCATGTCGAGTGCGATGCCGAGCGCTTCGTCCGTGTAGAAGCCCGACCGGTAGCCGACCATCATCGCGCGCTGCAGCATGTCGCCGTTGCCGTACGGCCACCACGCGTCGCGAATGTTGTCGTTGCCCGCGAACACATGCACGCCCGCGTCGCGCAGCCGTTGCACCGGCGGAAACGCGCAGTCGCCCGGTGCATTCGTCAGGATCGACACGCCGGCTTCGGCCAGTGCCGCAGCGGTGCGCTGCACGTCGTCGTCGCTCACCTGACCGAGCGCATACGCATGGCTCACGTTCACGCGGCCGCCGAGCCCGGCCGCACGCGTGCGCGCCGCGATCCGCAGCAGTTGCGCGACGCCCGTGTCGCCCGGTTCGTGCAGGTGAATGTCGATTTTCGCGCCGCGCTTCTCGGCGATGCCGAACACGATGTCGAGCTGGCCGTCCGCGTCGCCGTCGAGCGTCGTCGGGTCGATCCCGCCGACCACGTCCGCGCCTTCGCGCACGGCTGCGTCGAGGATCTCGGCGGTGCCCGGGCAGGTGATCACGCCGGCCTGCGGAAACGCGACCAGCTCGATGTCGACGATGCCGCGCCATTGTTCGCGCGCGGCCATCACGGCGTGCAGGTTCGACAGGCCCGTCGTCGCATCGACGTCGACGTGGCTGCGCATCGCGATCGTGCCGAACGCGGCGGCCTGCGCGATCAGTGCATTCGCACGCTCGACGATCGGCGGCGCGGCCGCGAGCTGGCGCTTCTCGACCGCGAGCCGCTCGCGCAGCGAGCCGACCGGTTCGTGCGGCACCCAGCGATCGCCGACGAAGCTCTTGTCGAGATGGATGTGGCCGTCGACGAAACCGGGCAGCACGACGCGGCCGTCGAGGTCGATCGTCTGCGCGCCGGGCGCGGCGGCGCAATCGGCGCCGATCGCGGCGAAACGGCCGTCGCGGACGACGAGGTTGACGGGCTGGCCGCCGGCGTCGCGAGCGTTGATGAAGAGTCGTTCGGTCATGGCTTCGAATGTGGGGCGGTCGCGGCGCGACACCGGCGAGGATCGAGGAAGGACCGCGGCCGGCGCGGCGCGACCGTTGATAGGGAATCCGGCCACGATATCGAACGCCGCCGCCCGAGGCCAATTAAATGTCGCGATGCCGCGCATTCGATTTCGCGATGCGTAGCGCGGAGGCCTGCCGGGCCGGGCGCGACGGGGGCGCGATCGTCGAGGAAATGGCCGAAATGTCTTCGGCAATGCACGGGCCGCGTCGTCGGCACGCGTGCGCCGGGAAGCCGCGCCACGTCCTTGCCGCGCACGGCTTCGATGCCCCGCCCGACCGGCGATTTACGCGGCAACAGACTTTACACGTTGTTACCCGCCCGCACCGGACGCGCATCCGGCCATTCCTTATACTCACGCCGAGTTCGCCACCCATCACGGGAATCCATCGGCGGACACGTTGCCGATGCAGGAATCATCATGATGCGCATGCCTTCCACGAAGACCGTTCTGTTCGCCTCGCTCGTCGCCGTGGCGGCGCTTCCGCTCACTGCCTGCGTCGCGCCGGGCTACTACGGCGCGCAGCCGGGCTATCCGCAACAGCAGCAATACGCGACGCCCGGCTATGGGCAGCCCGCGTACTCGCAACCGGGCTACGTGCAGCAGCAACCGGCGTATCCGAACCAGGCGCCGCAGCCGTACGATCAATACGGCAACCCGTCGCAATACGGCTCGCAGCCGTATGACCAGTACGGCAATCAGCAGCAGCAATACGCGACGCCGTACGGCACGCAATACGGCACCGTGTCGAACATCCAGCCGGTCAACGGCTCGGTCGCCCCGTCAGGCATCGCCGGCACCGTCGTCGGCGCGCTGGTCGGCGGGCTGGTGGGCAACCAGTTCGGCCGCGGTCACGGTCGCGATGCGGCGACCGTGATCGGCGCGCTCGGCGGGGCGGTGGCGGGCAACCAGATCGGCCAGCAGATGGGCGCGGCGCAAGGCCCGAGCAGCTACCGGATCGACGTGCAGGTGAGCGACGGCTCGATGCGCTCGTTCGACGTGCAGTCGCCGGGCAACCTGCGTCCGGGCGACCGCGTGCAGATCAACGGCAATCAGCTGTCGCGCTATTGATGCCGCTGGCGTGCGCGTGAATTGATCGCGCGCACGTCGTCGGTTTGACGTCGGGCGCCGGTGCGGCGCGACGGCGCACGCGCTTTAGACCCTTTCCGCGCGCGCTCTTGATCACGGCACGACGCGCCGCCATTTCCTGTCTTCTCCGTTCACGATCGTGCCCGCAGCCCGTGCGACGCACCGACCATCGCTCCGCGACATCCGGATTCCTATTACGATAAGAGCGATGCATCCCGCGGCGCGGCAGCGGCGCGCCGGCATGCACGCCCCCTCAACCGGAATGTTCCCGATGACGATCACGATCCGCCTGCTTGACGCCGCCGACGCGGCGCAGTTCCAGACCGTCCGCCTGCGCGCGGTCGACACCGCGCCCACGTCCTTCCTGCCGACGCTCGACGAGGAATCGCAGGTGCCGGTCGACGAATTCGCGAAGCGCCTCACGCCGACGCAAGCACAGGCCGTGTTCGGCGCGTTCGACGGCGACACGCTCGTCGGCATCACCGGTGTACGCCGCGACGCGCGCACGAAGATCGCGCACAAGGCGACGATCTGGGGCGTGTACGTCGATGCCGCGTATCGCGGGCAACGCCTCGCGCAGGCGCTGCTCGACAGCGCGACCGGGCATGCGGCGAACGTGTGGGGATGCAAGCAACTGATGCTGTGCGTGAACGACGTCAACCGTACCGCGGAGCGGCTCTATGCATCGCAGGGGTTCGTGCGGTTCGGCACGGAGCCGCGCTCCCTGTTCGTCGATGGCCGCTTCTACGACGAGCACTACATGATCAAGACGCTGGCGTGACGCATGCGCATTCGCGCTCGCGTGCGGGCACCGGCCGGGCCGCACGCGAACGCCTCTGGATGAGCGTGCCCTACCGCTTGTCGTTGATCGTCGTGTTGACGACCTGCCCGGCGATCGTCACGTTCGTCAGCGTCATCGCGCTCACGTTGAATGCATAGATCGGCCCCGGCGACGTGACCGTCGGCGCGCCTGACGCGACCGGCGTGCCGAAGTCGCAATTGCTGATCGTCACGCCGGAGATCGGCTGCACGGCCGGCGTCGGTGGCGTGCCGTTGTAGTCGAACGCGACCGGCCCCTGCGCGACGATCGCCTGGAAACACGACGCGGTCACGCCGTTCAGCGTCACGTTGCTCGCCTTCACGTCGGCGATCGTCACGTTCTGCACGACCGGTGCGCGCGTGCGCACCGCATCGTTCGCCGGCTGGTAGTCGCAGTCGAACGTGACGATGCCGCCCTGCGCGGCCGACGGATTGCCGGCCGACGGCGTCACGACGCCGAGCGGCACGCTCGCGTTGACCGGGCTGCCCGCAAGCAGCGCGCTGCCGTAGCCGCCGCCCTTCAGCGTCACGCCGTTCGGCAGCGTGACGCCCTTCACGTGGAAATCCTTCACGTAGCCGCCGCGGTTCATGTTGGTCTTCACGCGAATCGCGATGTTCAGCGGATTGGTCTGCCAGTTCGCGTTCAGCATCGACAGGTTCGTCGCGTAGATCTGCTCGACGCCGCCGCCCATCTCGCTGCCGAGCGTGATGCCGCCGTGCCCGCTGTTCATCGTGCAGTTGCGGATCAGGTGCCGCTTCGCGGGGCCGTATTCGGTGTCGCGGTCCTTGCCCGACTTGATCGCGATGCAGTCGTCGCCGGTGTTGAACGTGCAGTCCTCGCACAGCACGTCGGTGCACGCGTCCGGATCGAAGCCGTCGTTGTTCGGGCCGATGCTGTTGGTCGTCACGCCGCGGATCACGACGTTGCGGCTGGCGGTCGGATGGTGCTGCCAGAACGGCGTGTTCTGCGTCTGGTAGTTCGCCATCAGCACGTTCGTGCAGCCGATGAATTCGACCATGCACGGCCGCAGGTAGTGGCCGAGGCCGAAGATGCGCTGCTCGACCGGCACCCCGGCCTCGGACAGCGCGGGCAGGTAGTTCTGGTCCTGCTGCCACGGCGTGACGGGCGACGTCAGCAGCGCGTAGAGCGCGTCGGGAATCGCGGGCGCGACGATGCGCAGGTCGACGTTGTTCGGATTCGCCGAGTTCTGCGCCGGCACCGTCGCGCTCGCGCCGTACGCGCCCGACGAGCCCTTGTAGGTCCACCAGCAGACGCTGTTCGCGCCGCTGCCCGAGAACGGCGTCATCGCCTGCCCGTTGAGCACCGACGTCGGGCCTTCGCCGGTCAGCGCGATGTTGGTCGCGTTGCGCGCATAGACGGGCGCGCCGTAGTTCAGGCAATCGTTCGCCTGCCAGCGGCTGTAGTACAGCCGGCCGTTCGCGCCGCAATCGACCGGGCCGTCCTTCGCGTAGTCGGCCGGGTTCGGGCTGAAGTAGATCGTGCAGTTCGCGCTCAAGTGGAACGTGACGTTGCTCTGCAGCACGATCGGCCCCGCGCAATACCAGTTGCCGGGCGGCACGACGACGCGGCCACCGCCTTCGCGCCGGCATGCGTCGATCGCCGCGAGAAACGCCGGGCGCGAATCGAATGCGCCGGGCGCGGTCGTCAGTTCGGAGCCGGGGCTGACGGGCGATTTCGCCGCCGGGTACGGCGACGTCTGCGCGACCGTCGCGCACGGGCGCGCGCCGTAGTGCGTCACGTCGAAGTCGCGTCCGCGCCGCGCGAGCCGCGACACGTGCGCGAGCGACGCGGCAATGCGCGCCGCCGCGCCGTGCTCGCCCCACACGAGATCGACCGCCGACGCATTCGGCGTCGCGCCTGCCGCCAGCGCGCGGGTGGCCGCGAACGGTCCGCCGAGCATCGCGCCGCCGGCAAGTGCGCCGGTCCAGCCGATGAAGACGCGGCGCGATACCCGTTTCGATGCGGGCGATCGGACGGACGAAGACGGACGGCGGCGATGGGCGGCCATGGGTACTCCTTCTGGGTGGAGGCTATCGATGCGCGGCCGGGCGGGCGGTCGCAATTTATACGTCGTCGTACTACATTGCGCAGTCTAGACGCGATTGGCGCAGGGTATATATTTGTCGTTTACCCTGTTTTCACTGAATATATGGTCTGTATGTGTGCGCACACTCACATTAGGAAAAGAGGGTTTAGAGATACGTTGTCGTATGTTTATGCGCAAAAACTTTTACTGAACCGCGGCGTGCTGATCACGCCGTTCCACAACATGATGCTCGTGTGCCAGCAAACGACGGCCGACGATGTCGATCGGCTCGTCGCGCAATTCGATGCGTGCCTCGGTGAACTGGCCGGTTGATCGAATGCGACGATGGATGATCCTCGACGCGCCGGCACCCCGGTGCGGTCGAGCATCGATGCGTCGTCGATAACAAAGGCGCACCGCGCGCGCAGCGCAGCGACCCGCCCCCGCCCCGCTACACCGCCTTCAACGCGCGCCGCGCCACCTCCGCGAAATACCGCGCGCCCACCGGCAAAATCTCGTCGTTGAAATCGTACGTCGCGTTGTGCAGCGGCACGCCGCCCTGCCCGGCCGCTTCGCCGTTGCCGATGAACACGAAATTGCCCGGCACCGCCTGCAGGAACGCGCCGAAATCCTCCGAGATCATCATCGGCTGCACGTCGGCGTTCACCGCGTCGGCGCCCACGATATGCGCGGCGGCCTGCACGGCCGTGTCGATCCATTCCGGCGAATTCACCGTCGGCGCGAACTCGTGCGTGTAGTCGAACGTGCAGCTCGCGCCGTGTGTGCGACAGATCCCTTCGCTGATCTCGCGCATCCGCGCCTCCAGCAGCGCCTGCACGTCGCGCGAATAGCTGCGCGTGTCGCCCTTGATCGTCACCGTCGACGGCAGCACGTTGCGCAGCCCGTCGGTGATGAATTCCGTGCAGGAGATCACCGCCTGCAGGCCCGGGTCGAGATTGCGCGACACGATCGTCTGCAGGGCGAGCACGATCTGCGCGCCGATCACGATCGGATCGATGCCCATGTGCGGACGCGCCGCATGCGTGCCGCGCCCGTCGATCCGGATCACGAAGTTGTCCTCGCTCGCCATGATGCCGCCCGCACGCGTCGCGAACGTGCCCGCGCGCATGCCCGGCATGTTGTGCGCGCCGAAGATCGCATCGACCGGAAAGCGCTCGAACAGCCCGTCGGCCATCATCGCCTTCGCGCCGCGGCCGTGCTCTTCCGCCGGCTGGAAAATGAAGCGCACCGTGCCGTCGAAATCCTTGCGTTCAGCCAGCAACTGCGCGGCGCCGAGCACCATCGACATGTGGCCGTCGTGCCCGCACGCATGCATCTTGCCCGGCGTGCGCGACACGTATTCGCGACCCGGCGCGTGCTCGGCGATGTTCAGCGCGTCCATGTCCGCGCGAATGCCGATCGCGCGCTGGCCGGTGCCCGCCGCCAGGTTCGCGACGAGCCCCGTGCCGCCGATGCCGCGATGCACGTCGAGCCCGAGCGTCGTGAGAATCCGCGCGACGTAGTCCGACGTATTCACTTCTTCGAAACCCGTCTCCGGATACTGGTGCAGATGGCGGCGCCAGGTCTTCAGTTGCCCCTGCAGCGTGCTTTCTGCCGTTGCGTCGATTGTGTCCATTGCGTTCGCCTCATCGATAGTCACGTCGGTCGTCACGTCGTTCAGGCCGCCACCACCGCGCGGCTCAGCCAGTCGCGCTGCCGCGCGAGCACCGCGTCGGCCGTCTCACCGACGCAATCCCGGTACACGGACGGCGCGGTCGCGCCTTCCGTGTTGATCGCGAGCACGCGCGCATTCGCATCGAGCCCGACCTGCCGCGCGCGCGCCGGGTCGCGCATCAGCACGTCAAGCCCCGCCACGCCGGCCGCGCCCGATTCGCCGGCGACGAGCGGCACGTCGCGTTCGCTGCCGGCCGCGAGGCCGCGCATCGTCTGCACCGCGTCTTCATCGTCGATCAGCATGAAGTGGTCGATGCACATCTCGAGGAAATCCCACGCGAGCGGCGACGCCTCGCCGCACGCGAGCCCGGCCATCACCGAATCGACGCTGCCGCTCGCCTTCGTCGCGCGCCCGGCCAACGCGCTCTGGTACAGGCAATCGGCCTGGCGCGGCTCGACGACGATGAAGCGCGGCCGCTGCACGCCGTCGCGCTCCCACAGGTAACTCGCGACGCCCGCGGCGAGGCCGCCCACGCCGCCCTGCAGGAACACGTGCGTGAACGGCCGCCCGTCGCCCTCCGCCGCCTGCGCGGCCGCTTCCGCGGCGATCACGCCGTAGCCCTGCATCACGTCGCGCGGAATCGCTTCGTAGCCGTCGTACGACGTATCCGACACGACGTACCAGCCGTTCGCCTGCGCGAGCTGCGCCGCGCAGACGACCGATTCGTCGTAGTTCCCCGCGATGCGCACGATCCGCGCGCCGTACGCCGAGATCGCGCGTTCGCGCTCCGCGTCGACGTTCGCGTGCAGCACGATCACGCAGCCGCAGCCGATCGCACGCGCGGCGGCGGCCAGCGCGCGGCCGTGATTGCCGTCGGTCGCGCTGATCACCGTCAGGTCGGCCAGCTCGGACGCGTAGCGGCCGGTGACGAGCCCTTGCGGATCGAGTTCTTGCGTGCGGCGCAGCCGCTTCACGAGCCGCACCAGCGCGATCGGCGCGCCGAGCGCCTTGAAGCTGCCGAGCGGCGAGCGGCACGACTCGTCCTTCACGCTGACGCTCGCGACGCCGAGCCGCGCGGCCAGATCGGGCAGCGCACGCAGCGGCGTGCGCGCGTGGCCGACGAGCGGCCAGTGCGCGAGCCACGCACCGCTTTCGTCGGCCGACGCAATGTTCATCACGCGGCGCAGCGCGTTCGGGTAGGCGGTGCGCGACGCACGCGGGTTGGCGATCAGCATGGCGAAAAGGCTCCGGGGAGGGACCGCGCAGGCGGGCGGTCGGGTGAGACAGATGGGTCGGGACAGGCAGGCGCGTATTGCGCTCGCCGTCGGTTGGAAAAATAATATTGCGCATGCTGCTGAATGAAATCGCCAAATCGACCGCTCAGACGCAAAAATTTCTCATTCTTTCGAGGTTTCACGCGCCATCATGACGACCCCTCTCGATGCGTTCGATCGCAAGCTGTTGATGGAAGTCCAGCGCGACGCGCAGACGCCGCAGGCCGAGCTCGGCGCGCGCGTCAACCTGTCGACCGCCGCGGTGAACCGGCGGCTGCGGCGCCTCGCGGAAGCGGGCGTGATCGAACGCTATACGGCCGTCGTCGCGCCGGACAAGGTCGATCATCCGCTGACGATCGTCGTGAACGTCGAGGTCGAAAGCGAGCAGATCGACCAGCTCGACGCGATGAAGCGCGCGTTCGAGCGCTGCCCGCAGATCCAGCAGTGCTACTACGTGACGGGGGAATGGGATTTCGTGCTGATCCTCGCGGTGCGCAACATGGATCAGTACAACACGCTCACGCGCGAGCTGTTCTTCGCGAACAACAACGTGAAGCGGTTCAAGACGCTGGTGAGCATGAGCCGCGTGAAGGTCGGGCTCGACGTGCCGGTCGATGCCGGCGAGTGAATGCGGCGATGAAACAGCCGGCGCGCGACAACGTGCGCCGGCTGTTTCCCATCGACGGTTACCTCAATGACAACTGAAGCTCGCCGCCGAGTTCAGGTCGCCCGAACCGTTGTAGCGCGCGACCTGCGGATACGGGCACAACGGACGCGTACGGCCCGCGCCCCACGACGTCGGCACGTCCGCGTTCGGCACCGCGTTCGTCGTATCGCGCGCCGTCGCCACGACCGCCACGGGCGCCTGCCCCTGCTCGACCCACGCGACGAGCGGCGTCAGCATGTCGAACTGGTCGGCGGCCGGCCCGCCCGAGCAGTGGTTCATCCCCGGCACCGGATAGAAGCGTGCGAAGCTCGACGCATCGCCGCCGTTCGCCTGCGCGACCTGCGCGTACCAGTCGCGCGTGTCGTTGAACGAGAACACCGGGTCGCCGGTGCCGTGATAGACGAGCAGCTTCGCGCCTCGCGACTTCAGCGCGGCGAGGTTCGTCTCGTCGGGCGGCGTCATGAACGACCACGACGATTGCGTGTAAGTGCCGTTCGTCGCGAAGATCGCCGGCGCGTCGTTGTCCATGTCGAAACCGAGCGCGAAACCGGGCAGGTTCGCGAGCGCCGCGGCGGTTTTCGGCGGCGTCATGAACGTGAACGCCATCGCGGCCGGATCGAGCGCGACGGAATTCGACTGCTTCCACCCGGCCCAGCCAGGGCCCGAGATGCCCGGATCGTACGGAAAGCTCGCGTAGAGCGCCGTGCCCGCGCTGTTGCGCGCACCGGCGAACACGTTCTCCAGCGCGGTTTTCTGCGCAGGCGTCAGGCAGGCGCCCGTACGCGTGCCGTTCGCGCAGGTCGGGATGTCCGTCTCGACGCTGAAATGCGTCTGGCACGCGGCGACGTCCTGCACCATCCCGTCGGCCGCGCCATCGAGCGCATCGCATTTCTCGAGAATCTTCGCGCCGACGAACTGGCGCTCCGCATCGTTGAAACCGCTGCGGATGTCCGGCAGCCCGTTCGTGCCGGTGGCCGACGCGATCTTCGCGAACTGCTGGGCGCCATACATCTCGCCGATCGCCGCCTTCGGCAGATGGAAGCCCGGATCGCCCGCGATGATGCCGTCGTAGTCGGCCGGGTTGCGCACCGCCGTGACCATCGCGTGACGGCCGCCGTTCGAGCAGCCGCCGAAATAGCTGCGATCGGGCGCCTTGCCGTACGCGAGCCGGATCACCTGCTTCGCCATCGGCGTCAGCGCGTCGACGGCACCGTAGCCGTAATCGATCCGCGCCTGCGGATCGAGACCGAACAGCGGATTCTGCGCGGCGCTGTGCCCGGAATCCGAGCTGATCACCGCGAAACCCTGATTCAGCGCGTTGGTCAGCGGGCCGCCGCCGCCGATCTCGCCGGTCGCGGTCACGACGTTGCCGTCGAGCCCGCCGTTGGCCTGGTAGAAGAAGCGGCCGTTCCACGCTTTCGGCAAGCGCATCTCGAAGCCGATCGCATAGGTGTTGCCGTCCACCGCGCTCACGCGCTGGTTCATCTTGCCGGCGATCACGCAGTGCTCGGCGACCGGCTTGCCGGCCACCGTCAGCGTGCCGGCCGCGGCGGTCGTCACCGACGTGAACGACGTGTTCGCATACGCGAGCTTCGCGGCGAGCGCGTCGCAGGTCTGCGCCATCGTGGCCGGCGTCGCGGCGCTCAGGTGCGTGGGCGGGGCGCTGATCGAATCGTCGCCGCCGCAACCGGCGAGCAGGGCGGCGGCGGACAACGGCGCAATACAGAGGAATGCAGATTTCCTGTTCAAGATAACTCCCGTTGGGTTCGTCACGCCGGTGAATCAGAACATGTGCCGCATGCCGACCATCGCGCCGAGCTGCCCCATCCCTGCGCCGGGTGTCGTGCCGGGCCCGCCACCACTGACCGAGTAGCGTGCATGCTCGCTGTTCCACAGATACGACGATTGCGCGTAGACGGCCGTGCGCTTGGTCAGCAGATAGGTCGCGCGCAGCGTGGCCATCGTCCCGCGCGTGTCGTGCGCGCTGTTGACGATCCGGTAGCCTTCGCCGTCGACGATGAAATCGGGCTTCACCGCATACGACGCGCCGACGAAGAACAGGTCGGAATGCGCGCCCGCCGCGGCCGGCGAACCGGTCGACACGCGCCGCCCGATCCAGCCCGCGCCGATCTTCGCGCCGGCCGCCTGCGCATACGCGCTCACGTGCGTGCGCGCATCCTTGCCGCCGCTGCTGGTGAAGGGAACGGGCGCCACGCCGTCGAAGAAGTTGGCGGCCGCGCCGGTGCCGCCGCGCTGTTCCTCGTACGACGCCGCCGCACCGAAGTACGCGCTGTCGTACTTGAGCATCACCGACCAGTTGCGGCACTGCACCGCGTCGCCCGGCACCTGCCCCGCGCATGTGCCCTGCCCCGGCGAGTTGCCGGTGCCCGCGCCGTCGCGGCCGAACGAATACGCGGCGCCGAGCGTCACGCCGCGATACGTGCCGACGTAGGTCACCGCGTTGTCGGCACGGCCGTTCGGCACGTACGCATCGAACGAGCCGAGCCCGTAGATGTCGGGGCCGATGATGTCCGCGCCCTGCAGCGCGAGGTACGTCATCGTGTACTGACGGCCGAACGCGAGCGTGCCGAAGCCGCTCTTCAGCCCGACGAACGCCTGGCGCCCGAACAGCCGGCCGCCCTGCCCGAGATCGCCGCCGCGCACGTTGAAGCCGCTTTCGAGCGTGAACACCGCCTGGTAGCCGCCGCCGAGATCCTCGGTGCCGCGCAGCCCCCAGCGCGACGGCAGCTCGCCCGTCACGCCCGGCATCCGCACCACGTGGTCGCCTGCCGCGTTCGCGTGCGACACGAATTCGACGCCCGTATCGATGATCCCGTACAGCGTCACGCTCGACTGCGCATGCGCACCCGGCGCGGCAAGCGCGCAGCACGCGCCGGCGGCCAGCAGGCCGTTCCTTGTCTTCGTCTTCATCGTTGCGTCTCCAGACCTTGAGTAAGCGCGCTCTGACGGCGCGCATTGAAAAAAACCGAAACCTCAGTCGCCCGCTTGCGGGCGGCGAATCAGCACGAACGCAGCGAAAGCCGCGACGAGCGTGACCGGGATGCTCGCGCCGATCACGACGGGCGCGCTGCGGCCCGCGGCCAGCAGCGTCGCGGCCGCGAGCGGCCCGACGACGGAGCCGAGCCGGCCGACCGCCACCGCCGCGCCGACGCCGGTGCCGCGCATCGCGGTCGGGTAGTAGATCGCCGCGAGCGCATACAGCACCGACTGCCCGCCGACGACGAACATCCCCGCCGCGAACGCGGCGGCCGCGAGCGACCCGAAACCGGGCGCGGCCGCGAGCGCGGCGAGCGACAGCACGATCCCGACATACATGCCGCCGACCACGCGCGACGCGCGCATCCGGTCGAGCGCCGCACCGATGCCGAGCGCGCCGAGCCCCGCGCCGACGTTGAACGCGATCTGCACGAGGCCGACGTGTGCGCGATCGAGCCCGCGCGAGGCCATCAGCGACGGCAGCCAGTTCAGCAGGAAGTAGAGGACGATCAGCGTGCAGAAGTAGCTGACCCACAGCGCGACCGTCGACGTCGTGCGGCCGTCGCCGAACAGCGTGCGGGCGACGCTCGCGCGCGCGGCCTGCGTGTCGGCGACATCGAGATACGCGCGCGATTCCGGCAGGAACCACACGAGCAGCGGCACGAGCAGCAGCGGCCCCACGCCGCCGACGTAGAAGATGTGCCGCCATTCGGTGTCGCCCGCGAGCAGCACGCCGATCACCGATGCGATCACGCCGCCGAACGGGATTCCGCAGTACATCGTCGCGACCGCGCTGCTGCGCGAGCGCGGCTCGACCGCTTCGGACGACAGCGCGATCAGGTTCGGCATCGCGCCGCCGAGGCCGATGCCGGTCAGCACGCGCACGACGACGAGCATCGCGAACGTCGATACCTGCGCGGTCGCGATCGATAGCAGCCCGAACAGCACGACCGATGCGATCAGCACGCGCTTGCGGCCGATCCGGTCGGCGAGCCGCCCGCCGAGCATCGCGCCCGGCAGCAGCCCGAAGGTGCCCGCGCTGAACGCGATACCCATTTGCGACACGGTCAACCCGAATTCGCGCGCCATCCGCGGCGCGGCGACGCCGACCGACTGCAGGTCGAGCCCTTCGAGGAGTGCGATCGCGAAACACAGCGCGAGCGTGGTCGCGACCGTGGATTTTTCGGCAACGTAAGTGTTCATGTCTCCAGTCCCATGTCTTTGTAGTCGGTCGGCCGTGCGACGACCGCCGCGCGCCGCCGCCGGCCAGTGGCGGTGCGGCGCGCGAGGTGTCGTATGAACGGGCCGCCTTTATCAGGCAACCTGATTCACTGGCCGAAAGAGCGCCTGCCGGTGTCGTGGCCGGCCGGTCGTTGTGCCTGCTGGTTGCTTACTGCTGTGACTGCTCGCGCGTGCTGCCTACGCGTAAATCACGTCGGGATCGCGCCGCGCCGGGTCGTACAGCGCGTCGATCGTCGCCGCGCGATGCTTCTGCACGGCCGCCTGGTTCAGCGAACCCTTGTCGGTCACCTCGCCGAGATCGAGCGACGGCGGCGTGTCGATCAGCCGGATTCGCGCGACGAACGTCGACCCGCCGCTCGCATTCCGGTTCAACGCAGCCAGCCACGCCGCGAACGCTGCGCGCACGGCCGGCGCGCGCAGCACGTCGGTCACCGATGCATCCGCGGCCAACCCTGCCAGCGCACGGCACGCCTCGACGCGCGGAAACACCAGCAAGCCGATGTCGTCGCGATTGATCCCGGTGACGACCACGTCCTGCACGTACGGCGCCCCCGTCGACACCGCATGCGCACGCAACGGCCCGACGCTCACGAACGTGCCGCTGCTCAGCTTGAAATCCTCGGTCAGCCGCCCGTCGAACAGCAGCCCGAGTTCCGGCCGCTCCGGGTCGGCAAAGACGCCCGCGTCGCCGCTGCGGTAATAGCCTTCTTCGTCGAACACGTCGCGCGGATCGACATCCGCGTGCCAGTAGCCGCGCATCACGTTCGGCCCCTTGAAGCGCAGTTCGTGCTTGCCGCCGCACGGCACGAGCTTCGCGTCGCAGCCGGGCGCGGGCAAGCCGATATAGCCGGCGCGCATCAGCGGCCCCGTCGTGAACAGGCACGACGGCGACGCCTCCGTCATCCCGAGGCCGGCCATGATCCGGATACGCTCGCCGCAATGCGCTTCGGTCACGCGGTCGAGCCGGTCCCACGCGGCCTGCGACAGCCCCGCGCCGCCGAAGAAATACAGCTTCACGCGCGAGAAGAACGTGTCGCGCAATTCGGCATCGCGTTCGAGCGCGGCGGTCAGTTCCTCCCAGCCCT
>Ga0268252_1000991_pt1 | contig 16959 bp, 22 predicted proteins | sample AgamicMgSfrz_FD_200244 | JGI IMG/M metagenome (GOLD analysis project Ga0268252, IMG submission 200244) | Agave microbial communities from Guanajuato, Mexico - Mg.Sf.rz (v2) (version 3) | ecosystem: Host-associated > Plants > Phyllosphere > Phylloplane/Leaf | place: Guanajuato, Mexico | collected... | reverse complement strand
AGTATGTATAACGCTTCGTTCAGGTATAGGTCTTGGAATCTTAATAAACAACAAATTATCTAAAGGTCATGATGGCTATGCAGGAGAAATTGGTCATATGATTGTTCAACCAAATGGAGAGCTTTGTGCCTGTGGAAACAAAGGATGCTGGGAGAAATATGCATCTGAGTCAAGCTTTCTAAAGAATCTTTCCCAAAGAAAACAAGTTCACAATATGTCTTTTAAACATATTGAAGAAGAGCTTAATAGAAAAGATATTGAAACCCATCAAGAAATGGAGAATTTTATTCATTACCTTTCAATTGGTTTGAATAATGTCATTAATATCTACAATCCTGAAATTTTAATTATCGATAGTGAATTACTTTCTCGATACCCAGATTCTATACAAAAAATTAAGAGCAGCCTTTCTTCCTCTATAAGTCACTACCGTGAATTATTAATCTCCTCAACTGGAAAAAAGGCATATGAATTGGGTGCATGCGCATTAGTAATTAAGCATTTCCTTGAAATTACAATGCCAAACTTGGTATATTCCGAGTCAGCAGAAAGCTACCTTTTAAAATAAGTACCATCTACATTTCAGCTTGTATAGTAAGAGTAATTAAAGATAAATGTTTTTACCTTCGAAACAAGAAATGAAAGATTAATTAAGAGTTTCAACCCTACTAATAAAGAAAGTAAAATGATTGTAGCATGAGCTTAAACTAAAGCCAGAGCTATCTTACCTAGACAGCGATTAAGAATTGCCTCCTACTTGCTAGGAGGCAATTCTTTTATTTCTATATCTTAATTACCATAATAAAACTTCAAAACATTTAAGATGGATAACAGGATAATCAAAATAACCAAAACTCCTCCTATTAATATCCTTCGTCCTTCTTTTGGGAAAGTTTTTTGTTTTTCATGGGCATACAAAACCAGTTTTCGAAAGGCAATGTGAAGTAAAATAATGAAGGCAAACAAACTAATCTTCACAAGAATAAACAGATTATCGCATCCATTTCAATAAAACTAAGAGCTAAGGGGCATTCGGTAAATAACTTAGCTATAAAACTTTTTATTTTCTTTATTCTTTTGATACTCTACAAAAAAGGATACTCGAACTGCCCCAATACCTATACCTATTGAAATAAACAGCGCCTGGTCCAGCTGAAAACTCGGATTTGCCGCTACCTTACTATAAATGACAAAACACACAAAGCTCAAAAGGCCTATAGCTAAAGAAATGAGCGCGTGCTTGTACCATTTCATTGTATGAGCCTCCCCTCTTTTTCACCCCACATAGCTTGATAGTGGCGGCATGCGATTTATTTGTCAGCATTTTTTCAGATTAAGAGATGCACCGATTAATAGCACAATCCTGTTTAGGTAAAATGACTTCCCTTTATAGCGCTGGCTAAAAGAACGATTACGGCTAGCCCTCTCACCATATAGGTTTGGCTTTCACTCAAAGGTTTCCCCTTGCTTTCACTTATAACAGGGTAAAAATAAAAAAGATAAAAATAGAAAAGAAAACCCATACTCGCTGCCATAGCTATGATTTTTCCAAATTATCACATCTCCTTTTCCTTCCTTTTCCTTCTTTTCTTCTTATTAAACAAGTCTAGCCAAATAGTCAGCATCGCTTCTCCGGAAAATACGAATCATCTTGAAATTGCACAAAAATAAAAAGGCAGGATTTCTCCTGCCTTTTTGCATATGTAATTCCTCTTCACTATGTCAACTCAGCGCTTTTAGCCAGCATAAAAGCAGAGATACTAAACAAAACAATCAATAAAGAAGCGGCATGTAACAGTAAAAAAAGAAATTTTTGGCCGCCTTTAATGAAGAACGAATAAATCATTCCTAGGATTGTTACTAAGATTAAAAGTGCTGCTGCTATTTTAATTACTATAGCAAAGAAAGCTCCAGCAAATACAATTGACGGAATAAAAGATGCTACAATAATGATATACAAAATCAGTGTAGCAATAAAAGCGGTTTTTGACACGTTTGAAGCCTTTTTAAACAAATTCCCCATATAATCTCCTTTCACATTTTAAAACTGCATCTTTTACTATAATACATGTGTATAAAGGACACAATTAACTTTTGTAAAAATCCCCATAAGTTAAGCTTTATCGCCAATGATATCGGTTATATTTTGAAGGTCTTGTTTGCTTAGTTTATCAAATGTTGTGGCTGTTTTGTTTGAATTATTTATTGATAAATAGCCTTGAAGAACGCTTTGTAGTCTTTACTTCAAAATCAATTCACACTAAAATTCTCTCTTTTGGTAGATAGACAGCCCAATAAAGTAAGAAGTAATATACATCACCATTCCAAAGAGAGTATATAAGATAGGAACATGCAAAGAAGAAGCAACCGGTAAGCTGGATGCTGCTAATATTTCAACTAGATACCCAACAACTCCTTGTAAAGCAATCGCAACGAAAAGGCCCCCCATTCCACCTCCAAGTACTATTCCGTCAGATTTCTCTGCCCCGAATACGTAAAGAAGCGGATAAGCAAGTGCACCGGCAAAAAGTACGATAAATGTACCAAACGAAACGATATTTACTATATCCTCTACTGCACTCTGGGAAATAAGCGAATACATTGAAAAAACACCATAGGATAGGATGGTTCCGCTGACGACAATTAAAAAGTAAAAAATATAGTGGCTTTGCACCACATTTTTTCGACTAATCGGAAGAGTAAGCACGTATTTGTCATAGCCGGTCTTACTTTCTAATTTGATCACTTCAAGCGCTGGCATTGCCATTAATAAAATAATTAACATCGCTATAATACGGTAAAATGAAGGATCCGCAAAATAAAAGATGACCCCAGAAATAACTATGGAGAGCACTGTGTACGTCAAAAAGCTTCGGTGAATGAGGTAGTAGTTCGTTAACAATAGACCTCTCATTTACGTTTCACTCCTCGTTAAAAGCACGCTTAGTTCTTCCATCGACATCGGTTCAGTAATAGTTCCATCTGGCAGCTGATGCTTATCTGATACTAATACGCGGATAGACGTATCATACGTTCTTTTTGCCACTACTACATCTTCAGGAAGTAAGTTCAGTTGTTCTTCATTCATAACGGCAATTGCATACTCCTGAAAAACTTTCTCTTTTTCTTCATTTAATAAAACCTCACCGTTTTTAATCACAACAAGGTGGCTCGCTATTTTTTCGACGTCGCTCATAATGTGAAACGAAAGCAATATTCCGCTGTTGCCATCGCTGACAAATGCTTTTAATTCATCTAGTATTTGCTCTCTAGACGAAGGATCCAATCCTCCTGTCGCTTCATCTAACAGCAATAATTTAGCACGGTGAGACAGCGCTACCGCTAGAGATAATTTCATCGACATGCCGCGTGAAAACGTATGTATTTTTTTATCTTTCGGCAGTGAAAAAGAATGAATCAACCGGTGAAAATCAGCTTCTTCTCAAGAATTAATAAGTTTCTTTTTGTACATATCATCCTATGTTTAATGAAACGACGCATAGAAAATATACAGAGACACATATAATTCTAAAAATTTCTACTTTTATTAGTAAAAAGGATATTATTCCTTTTTATGGTATAATCAAAAAAATATAATTTATAGGGAGTGAATTCGTTGGAAACTAATACAAAACCTCAAGTAAACACCAACTCTATTGTTTCTCTAACTCTAGGTATCGTATCTATTTTTATTCCAATCATCGGGTTTATTACAGGAATTATTGGAATTATCTTCTACAAAAAAGCTTCAAATCAAATAGCTGCTACCAATCAAAGCGGTAAAGGACTCGCAATTGCCGGGCTGATTTGCAGTATAGTAGGCGTAATTTCTCAGCTGTTCTTTGTATTAGGGATTATTACGTTTATGTTTGCGGGGACTACTGTAGACTAAAATGACTTACTTGTTATAAATAAGAATTATGAACTGAAAGCGAGGATATATATGAGCTTAATAATGATTGCTGTTATTATCACGTTATCTGTACTTTTGGATTACTTTATTTTTGACTATGATGACAAACACTGGGGCTGGCTAAAAAAAGCTTCTAAACCCGTTAAACGAAGTGTTATTGGCTGTTATTTGCTTATGTCGTTTGTTATTTATTTTGCTTTAAGTCTTCCGTATATTAAGCTTTTTTTATAAATATCATTCTGCTTAAACTGGTTAGCCTATAACTCTTACCCAAAAGCTACAGGCTAACCCACTCATTTCACCACCGCTACAAATTGTTTATCTTCAAATGTAAACATTTCCCCTAACTCATAGATGTACTTCTTTTTGTCTAATTTATAATACTTTCCAAAATAAAGCGTTTTTAAGTTAATACTTATATTTAAATTGAGATCTTTCTCTTTGGCTTCTTCACCATCTAAGCAAGAATATAATTCAATGTGACACCCCTCTATCAGGTATTCCTCAATATAAGTAAACAACTCTCTTATTGATTTAGAATGTACATCACAAGATAATTCGTAGATATAGGGCAAGGTGAATGCGTTCTCTATGTCACTGTACCCGTCATTTAAGTAATTGATACTAATACCGTACGCATCTTCTTCTTTTTCATAGATTGTAATCAGCTTATCTTTCTTTTGATTTCGATTAAAAAGAGAAACTTCGGGTAAAGGCACCAGCGTTTCTTTAGTGCCAAAACTTCCTGTAGGCAATTCATAGGGAGATCCTATATAGTGATGTACGGTCATATTCGTCACTTCGCTTTCTCTTTGCTTATAAAATACTATTATTCTATCACTCTTATTAAGATTACATACAAATACAAGAAAAATATGTATAATAAAACCAGGAGGTGACAACATGAAGAAACTACTGTCTTTTCTATTTTTAGCCGCTCTTTATTTGTATGACCCTTCATACAATCATACTGCTTTTTTACATAAACCGGTTGTTTCTGCGTTTTTATATGTAGCTGCTATTTTTGCCTGTGCCCTGCTGCTTGTAAATGTAAAAAAAGATAGAGCTGTTTAAGCAAGGAGATTACTATGAGCTATAAAATCGTATTCTTTGACGTGGACGGAACTCTTACTCATCACGAAAACGGGACTATTTCCGCTAAAACTCGAGAGATTGTAAAAAGCTTAAAACATAAAGGAATAAAAGTTGTTGCCGCAACAGGCAGACCTTTATCTCTCTGTGAAGAAATTAAAGAATTAGGCATAGATACGCTCATTACCGCAAACGGAGCGTTTACTATACATAATGAAGAAGTCATTTGTAAGCTGTCCATGGACAAGCACGTCGCGCGCGAAGTCTTTGAATATGCAGCCTCGCAAAATCACGGTCTTTCATTTTATACAAAAGAGCTCAGCATGAACGGAATCAAAGATGATAATATTTTAAAAGCCCTGAAGGAAACATTATCGCTCAGTGATTATCCTCAAATGAATGAGCGTATTTATGACGAAGATATTTATTTAATGTGTCTATATGGTGATGATAAAACGGCTGAGCAGTATACGCAGCGATTTCCTCATTTAATGTTTAAAAGATGGCACCCTTTTGTCGTAAGTGTTCTTCAAGAAGAAATTACAAAATCGGTAGCTATCCTGAAGGTCTTAGACTATTTTAACATCGATCAATCCGAGGCTATCGCATTCGGAGACGGAGAAAATGACATCGATATGATAGAATTAGCCGGCCTTGGAATTGCAATGGGGAACGGATCTGATAAGTTAAAAAACGCCGCAGATTTTATCACGAAGAAATCGGGTGAAGACGGGATTGAGTTTGCCCTTAAAAATTTTGAAGTCCTATAGAAAAGTGGCACACCTAGATAACTTATCTAAGCGTGCTTTTTCTCTCCATAAATGCTTCAGGTTGTAGCTCCTCGGATTGAATGACAATCGCCGTCATGCCTGTTTCACTTCCCGATGTATGCCACTCTCCTTTTTCCCACAGTACTGCTTCTCCACGTTTAATGGATATTCGTTTTTGATTCTCTCCTGTTACCCATCCCTCACCTTCGACTACGATAAATAGCTGAGAGATAGGAGCTTGATGATGCCCTATCGTTCCTTCTCCTTCTATATACATATAGCCGATCGTAGCTGCTTCATTTGTTCGTGCCATTTTTACGTAAGTGGCTAAATGCGACTGATATTTTTCTACTTTTTTGCCATGTTCTTTACTGAATTTGTAGATTTTCAATATACATACCCTCTTTGTTCATTACGTTTTCTTATTTATTTTTATTGCGTATAAGATACTCGGGCGGAGAAACAGACTCAACAAGTAAAGCACCGTCTAGCTGGTCACGCGGTACAAATAAAGTTGGCATGGTACCACTTTCTAAAAAGATAGTTTTAGTGAATAACCACTTGTTTCCTGAGGTTTTTTCAAGCTGTGAAAAATCAGTAAATAAGGCCGGTGACTGCACTTGATGCATATAGTCCTCTAGACTTTTTTTAGGCGGCTTCTCTATTTTATATGGCTGTCCCGTGTCCGTATGTATTTCACCTTCATACATAAATAACCCTAAGTAATAAGACTGTTCTTTTATTTCATTAGAAACGATTGCTCCTAGTGGTTCAAAGCCTGTAAACGTTTTATATTGTTTGAAAATATGAAGGTTATGTGCCCAAATAATAATCTTTTCATTAGGGTACAGTTCTTGACAAATCCATTCTAAATTTTCCTTCATTCGTTTTTCTCTTAGTTTTTTATACGTCCGGTGATTATGGTGAATATGATTGATAAAATACAAACGGTTTTGCAGGCATCGAATAATTTTTTTAGCTTTCCATACAAGCTCTTGATTTTCAAGATGCAAAACGTATTCTTCATGTAGATAAGCTTCTAAATCTCCTATCACTGCGCTTGCTTTTTCTTTAAACTCTGCAAACTCACGTAGCATTTCTGCTGGGACTTTTTTTCTTCTGGCTTTATATTGCCCTAGCTGGTAGTACCATTTATATATACTTGATTCAATGTATTCTATCTTTTCTATCACGTCTTCAGACACTACGGGACTCAGCTGCTGAACAAATTTTACGAAAAGATCAGGATTAGAAGAAGGGTTAATATCTATTCCTATTAAACTTAAATCTGATTTTTTCATTAGCTGAAACAAAGGCAGATTTTCTTTTGTTGCCCATAAAGAATAAACGGCGTTTTTTAAAAAGTCTTCATCTGTAAACTCTTCCTTTAACTCATTAGCGCTGTAGCATTCCGCTAAGCCGCTTTCAAATGTCAGTACGGTAAAATTCATTTCTTTATGTAGAAATTCTATTATTTTTGACTTCATCATATTATGTTCTCTTATGTTATGACCGTTTTCCCCTAACCACATAATTCTCTTATCTTTTACGATATGACGGAGAAATTCAAACTCTTGCGGCGTACATTCAGCCGGTTCGCTTAAATGGATTGAGTTTTTAGATAGCCACTCCACAGAGTTTAAATACCTCTCTTTTCCTTTTGAAAAAATCCCCATATTCTATCCCCCTTCACCACGTTACCTATTACTTCCATTTTACTGAAATACAGCTAACACTTCACTATTTATGTCCAATAGCTGATCAGCAGCAAAAAGACCTTATAGATATCTCTATAAAGCCCTACCTTTCTAGAACTCTAGATAAACTCCTCTTGCTTAGCTTTCTCCAAATGCTCTTTTACTATTTTTTTAAACGCATGAGAATCATCTATCCTAATGGCGACCTGCTGGTATTTCTTTTTAATTCCCATAAAAAGCGTCGCTTCAATTGGAGACTTTAGTATTAGTAAAAGATCAGGATGAACGGTTTCAAAATCGCGTGCGATAAATTCAATCGTAGTGCTAGGTATTTTTTGTTCGAGGATGTGAGTATCTTCAATTATTTCTTCAATATCTTGAAATCTGATTTCCATACGCTTGGCTAAGCCAAAAGAAACGTATAGACGATCATTGTCGACTCGTAAAGGATTAAGCCTTAAGGCTTGAATGTCTCCTATGAAGAAAACAATGCTATAAATATTCAGAATCAGTAAAATAATTGATAGAATCATAGACGTGTTGTGCAGGAGCCAGTGAAGCCCTAATGTTTCAATGACAATCGCATGAATAATCATAATTTGAAACGTAATAAAACTTGAGTGTTTATACAGAGTAAACGTATTCCCTTCATTACTGGGCTGTTTCTTCCACGTTCCAAACGCATAATAAAACATCAGCATTTCTGAACAAAGGATGTGTATAAAAGTTTGGTTGGGGAACTTTTCGTTTATAGCCCGCGAAAAAGAAAATAAAAGCGGGAAAGAGCTTGATTTGATCCTTCTCAAAATAGGCGGTACGTTTTTAACTAGCATAAACAACAGTGAAAGTTCAAACAAAATAAGTAGTCCTTCTATGCCAACTCCTAGCCACATAACCGACTGAAAAGAAGCCAAGTATTCACTTGGAATGATAAAACGTGCAGCAATAAGGCCTGTTGCCATTAATACAATAAAGTACTTTAGACTGAACTTACGCTGCCAAGCTAAAAACAAGAGCGGAGCCACAAGGCTTAAGTCTAAAATAGAACCTACTACTACTCCGTTGAAATCACCAGGCAACGACTGAAGTCCAAAAGAAGAGTGGTACAACACGTAATTTGAACTTATGACTAACAGCAGTAAAAAAAGAGCAACAAAAGAAACTGTTTTTTTATGAAGAACCAAACAACCCACCTCACTTTAGTTAGTGAAACACGTAAATTCCTGTTACTTCCATTTTACCAGTGGAGTTGATTTAAGTCACTTTGTAGCGTGACATTATGTTATAAAATCATTTTTTATTTACCAATTCTTCTATACAAATAATTTACAATGTAAAAAGAGTTTGACATTTATGGAACTGATGCTACAATAATAAATGTAAAATACTTTTTACATTTATTAATAAGGAGGAGTAAAATGGATTGGGTTAAAATTGTGTATTCATTCATCCTGTTAGTTTGCGGAATTTTGATTTTTGTTACATCATCTTCTCGAAAAGGTGATGAAAGAAAGAAGTTTATCAACACGAAGGCTCAATCGTATTCATTTATGATCGTTATTGGTGTATTAATTTTAGATGTTGTAGAGTCCATTTATCGGACTTTTCAAGGAAAAAGTTCTTATGATGGCAATGGCATTTCCCCGCTAGTTTTTCTAACGACGATTTCAGTTGTATATTTAATAACGTTTCTCACGTACAGAAAAAAATACGGTGATTAAATGAAAGATCACAAGTACGAAATAAAGAAGTTCAGCTCATCTTTCCTTATGAAACGATAAATATAGCCTTACTTTATAATTAGCTTTTAATACAGCCTCTAGATGACATACGACAGTAGATGAGCTTGTTATAAGTGTTTTATTAACAAGGAATAACTAGACCTCCTACTGAGGTTTTTTTTGTGCACTCTTAAAATAAAACATCTCCCGTAACTAAAGTCAGGAGATGATATCATAAACGTTTAGTTCATTAGCGTTTTCTCACTCTCTATTCCGTTTCTCAAGTAATTCAACAATTCTATCGTTTTGTTTAACAATCGTTCTTAGCTTTGCCTCTAATGAACACAAAGGGATAAAAACGGCTATACATTCTACAATAGCTAAAAATATAAAGGCTTCTCCCCTTTTTTAAATAATCAACCATATACTCCCTACATTTCAAAAAAGCTATGTCTTTCCACTTTGCACACTCTAAGCGAAAACGTTTGATACCATTCTTTTTTTCCTTTGTGCTGGGCTGCGCGGTGGGCTGAGTTTTCTTTCCACATTTTGATTGATTCTAAGGAATCCCAATATGAAACGGTAATGCCTAAATCTTGATCTCTGGCACTTTCTATTCCTAAAAAGCCTTTTTGTTTAGATGCAAGCTCCACCATTTTGTCTGCCATTATCCCGTAACCCTTCTCTCCTTCTGTTCTTTCAGAAGCGAAAATGACAGCATAATAAGGGGGACCAGGGGTTTTAGCAATTCCAGGCATCTTAATTTCCTCCTTTAAAAATCAAATTACAGTAAAAAAGTATAAGTGCATAATTAATTTTTCTATTACCTTTATCTTCTTTTAGTACTATTTTTATAAATTCCATTATTGGATTATTTTTCAACTTTTTAATAGAGGTATACGGGGTATAAATTTTACTGTACAGATGCAGTCCCCCCAAAGGAACAGGTACATTTCTTTCTTACTTACCCTTTTTGGAACTCTCTTTTTTGAGGGTTCTTTTTTTACGCGTTTACTTCTTTCCCATCGGAAGAACAATCTTAAACAATGATCCTCCCGTCTCCTTATTATCGGCCGTGATGCTTCCTCCGTGGTTTTTCACAATGGAATGAGCAATATAAAGACCTAGCCCCAAGTTTCCGTGGCCGCTTGTTCTTGACGCATCTTCTCTGTAAAACTTTTTAAACAGCTGTTCTTTGTTGGATAGTGTAAACCCAGGACCCGTATCATGTATTTCAAAGATTACTTCGCTATGATGAATGACGGTATTCCAAGCTATCTCCCCTCGTTCAGGCGTGTACCGAATACAGTTTGTGATGATATTATCTAATACTTGAGAAATGCGCTGAGGATCTCCGTAAAATTGATTTGGTCCGTCTGCTTCCCTAATCGAAGATATAAATGTAATCTCTTTTTTTTGACATAAAAGCTGAAATTCGTCTGCTTTCTCATAAACAAACGTGTTGATATCAATAGGCTCACTCTTTACGGCAAAGCCTGGATTTTCTATGACTGATACTTCTTGCAGCTGATTTAATAGTTGAATCGAACGAAGTGTATTCGTGTAGATCGTATGCAAATATCGATTAAGCCTCTCCGGGTCCTTTTTGCTTCCTTCTACTAAAATTTCGGTGTGACCGTGAATAATTGTAAGAGGCGTTCGTAAATCATGCGCAATCGCAGCCGTCATATCTTTACGGTCTTCTTCTAGCTGCCACTGTTTAGCTAGCGATTGCTTTAATTCTTTTCGCATGTCTTCAAAGGCATGAAGCAGCTGACTTAATTCTTTGGCGTCTTGAGTCACGGACAGCGAAAAATCCAAATTATTATGTTGAATATTCTTTGCGGCTGCCATCAGCTCGTTAAAAGGCCGTTCAATTTTTTTGCTAAATCGTCTTCCAAATAAATAAGCAAACAAATAAAAATAAAGAAACGGACTGGCTAGAGATAAAAACGTTACAAGCGCAACGATCCATTTAATATTGGGGTTAGCCGAAGCCATGTTTAATTGATACCTTAGCGCAATGGCCCCGTTTACTTCGTCTTTTGAATTAAAAAGCGGATAGACTTTTATAATATATTTACCTGCATGGATATTTGTATTAACCTGAGAATAAAAATCGCGTTTGCTCTTGATATATGAAGTAGACATGGAGCCATACACGATTTGTCCTTCTTTATTCATAATTTGATAATCCATTCCTTCTAGCGGTATAACCGCTTCTACTTGGCTTTGAACATCTTTAGAAAGAAGCCCATCTTCTTTTTTATTCACAAATTGCAAAATATCGGGAATTTGTTTTTCATAATAATTTGCTGGATTCAGTGCTCCGGGCATAAGAAACCAGTTTACTGCAATGACAACTCCCCACGTTAAAAGCGTCGAAACAAGACTATACAGTAAGATCAAATGAAAAGATAAAACAAACTGCGCTTTTAACGTTGCCCGGTTCATCCATTTTTTTATTTTACCCATTTGTAGCCAATGCCCCAAACGGTCGAGATATAAGGTGTTTCGTCATATTTTAATAGTTTTGCTCTAATTTTTTTCACGTGTTCTGTAATAGTAGATGAATCTCCTTCCGCGTCGTAGCCCCAAACTTTTTCATACAGCTGCTCGCGTGTAAAAACCTGACCCGGATGAAAAGCGAGGAAATGAACAATCTCGAATTCTCTTGAAGTAAACGGAATCACTTCATTGTTATGTAAAATTTGATAGCCATTTAAATCGATCGTTAACTCTCCAAAATGAAGCCTGTTATAGGAGTTACTATTAATTCTTTGCTCTCGGCGCAGATGGGCGTAAATTCGAGCTTTTAGTTCTTTCATGCTAAAAGGCTTAACTAAATAATCATCTCCACCGACCAATAGTCCTTTTACTCTGTCCTGCTCCGTTTGCTTGGCGCTTAAAAAGATAATGGGGCATGATATGCTTTTTCGGATCAGTTCACAAAGAGCAAAGCCGTCCATGCCTGGCATCATCACATCCAGCACAATTAAGTCTGGATTTATTTTTAACTTTGTTAACGCTTCTTGACCTTCGTAAGCAAACACCACCTCATATCCTTCATCTTGCAGCGCATCTTTCATAAATGAAATAATGTCTTTTTCATCATCCACTAGTAAAATTGTTTGATTCATCTCCAGCTCACCCTACCCATTCCTTCTTTTTCCATACGAATAGGTTTATTATAAGGCTAATAAGCAAAATTGGAAATAATAGGTTTACTAAAAATTCAGAGTTTGGCCTGCTTAATTCATGAAAAACAGAATCCGTTACGGAAAAAAAGAAGCTTAGTTTATCTGAAACATACACACTTCCAATTAAAGCACCAATGGTTGCGACGTAAGATAAAATGGAATTAGGCATAAGAACACTCAGGATACTCCCGATACTAATAACCGCTATAAAGATGCAAAAACAAATGCCGTAAAATTTCAGCGAATATAGTAATGCCCCTAAAGTCCCTAGCGTATGTCCGCCTAAAAATGTTGTTTCATTTACATGAGGCATAACCATTTTCCCAAGGCACGTCCCCACTACCCACGTAATACAAAGAATAATAAAAACTAGTAAACATTGAACGCTCCATTTTACAAAAAACAGCTTTACACGATGGTGCGGTCGAATTAATACCATGCGCAGAGCTCCCGACGTGTACTCGCCGTTAAAGCTATCTGCCACAAACATCGGAATGACAATAAACGTAATTACAAAGGATAGATCTCGAAGAAGCAGCGGTGCTGAATTTAAAGAATCAATTCTCACGTCATGAGCCGCATCAAAAAACGAAATGCCTCCCCTTTGAAAGAAAAAGAACCAGCTAAAAGCAAGTAATCCTATGTACACACCTAGTACCACCGCCGTTTTTTTTCGTTTAAACGTTCGCTCTAATTCACTGATAAAAAGTCCTGTCATCATGTCTTTTCTCCTTTTATAGAAATGATTCTTTTTTTCGAATAGCTACATACGTTAAACCGCTAAAAAACAGAACATAAAAACCTAACACGCCGAAATTCCAGCCTACAAACTGCGGTTTTTCTGCCATCATGACTGTGATCCCCTGCCATTGAATCATCGGTACGGAAGTAAAAAACAGCTGTCCAAAAAGCTCTTCACTCATCCACTGCTTAAACCCTGTTAATAAAGTCGGATACGAAAAGGAGATTAGTATAAAAGCAACACCGATTCCAACAGCGGCAGTAGTCGTTTTGCTGATAACAGAGATAAAAAACAGCACACAGCATATCGCAATAGTCGTTAAATAGGCATATCCATAGAATGAAAGATTATATACTAGCGCTTCTTTTATGTTGAAAGCATGACTGTGATAAAACACAAAGTAGGTTTGCGGATGTTCAAACATCAGAAAGCCTATCACATAGCTCATACAAAAATACGTAATAAAAAACAGTAAATTAAACAGCAGAATCACTGCGGCTTTTGCTAGGATGATTTCTTTAAACGAATATGATCGTATCATGACCATTCGCAGCTGTCCTGACCGGTACTCGCCGGTAACAACGAGCGTAATAAAAACTAAGAACATGGCATTAAAAACGGTAAATAACATTTCAGCTAAGCTTAGTACAGGAAAGTTTCCCGCAAACGTATACTGTGGTAAATCGACTGTGAGTGCTCCGTTTTCTTTTTGGAGATAGGATGAAGCAGCTAACAGCACCACCGGCACTAAGAGAAAGGTCAGCCACGCCACTTTTCTTTTCCAAAGTCTTTCCCACTCCGCTACTAACAGCTCCTTCATTGTGACACCAGCTCTACAAACGCATCTTCCAGATTTTTACCGGATGCTAACTGGTCCAGAGCGCCGTCCCATATTAGCTCTCCTTCTCTCATCACCACAATTTGATCACATACTCGCTGTAATTCATCCAGCAAATGACTAGAAATCAAAATCGTTTTGTTATAGTCGCGTTTTAACGTAAAAAGCAGCTCGCGCAGTTCACGTACGCCCATTGGATCTAAGCCGTTGGCTGGCTCATCTAGTATCAACAGGTCCGGGTTTCCTAAAAGCGCTTGGGCAATTCCGAGCCTTTGCTTCATCCCAAGAGAATACGTTCGCACTTTATCATTTTCTCTGCCGGTTAATCCCACGATATCAAGCACTTCTTTTACTCTTTGCTGCCTTTTTTGTTTTGTCGAAAATGAATGCAGGCGAGCCAAATTTGTCAGGTTTTCTTTTCCTGTCATATAAGGAAAAAAGATGGGCGACTCTACAATTGCGCCAACGTTTTGCAGCGCTTCTTTTCTTTGTGAAACAATATGTTTGTTATTAATAAAAACTTCTCCCCCGGTTGGCTTAATTAACCCCGTCAATAAACGAATTAACGTCGTTTTACCAGCTCCATTTGGCCCTAGCAGTCCACATATTTCCCCTTCACCAATTTGAAACGATACTTCTTTCACTAGGTGACGACGTCTTACTTTTTTAGAAACGCTTTTTACCTCTAAAATAATATTTTTCATATTAAATCCCCCCTACACGTAGTATAGGAGGGATTTATAAAGAATTTATAAAGTTTATAAAAATTATTGTACAGGTTTTTTAGCTACGATATAGGATACCACTGCAAATAAAAGCAAAAACACGGATAAAAACAAATAGCCCGCACCTTCAAAGCCTCTTACTTCTACATAGCCAATATAAAAAAGTACAGCCGCAGTAATAAGGGTTAGAATTGAAGGAGCCATTCTAATGACCTTGTTCCATTTCATTTTTCTGAATAGCCAAGTTAACACGAGTATAAGTACACCTGGCAGCAGTGCAATAAGTAAAGGACCGCCTATCATCATCGTCTATCAACCTTTCAAAATATCTGTTACTGAGGAGCATGTATAGAGAAATATTTAAGTGCTGTGTTTAGTTTAGTTTTTTATTCCCTTTTCCGTAAATCACAACTGTGTAAGAATCACCTTTCACTTTATTTTTCATTTCTTTTGTTTCAAGAAATTCATCGATAATTCCTTTAAGTTCATCGGCAAATTTCTTATTATCTTCGGAAACGTTTAATGAAGTGTAGATAAATAATTGTGGTTCGGGATGAACAGAATAGCCTACCATCTTGACATGATATTTCTTTTTCCCTAATAAGTCTTCACCTATATCCGTAACAATAGTTCCCCATCGATTGTCTTGGTCACGTTTCTTAAGGTTTATTTTCTTTATTTTTATGGAAGCATTCTCTGCCTTATTTTCAGCCAGAACAGCACGAATAATGGTTTTTATTTCTTCCACTCTCTTTTCTGTATTAGGAATTTCCAGCTCTACTGTTGGCGGAGAGCTAAAACTAACGTTAGCTATTAAAAAGTCATAATGATGCTTCTCCAATTCTGTAGAAATATCAGTTTGAATCTTTTCAATTTTTTTCTCTTGTGCATTCGGTTCCGTATAGACATACGGCTCCATTCTTTCAATTTTAAACGTATAGGCATCATATTGCCTTTTGGACAAAATGTTGGTTGCAATATCAGTTATGTCTCCTCGTACCTTATTAAAATACTTCTCCGACCCTTCTACCGATACAACTAATTCTTTTTTTCCTCCATAATAGGTCTGTCCGACGCTAGCCGTTTTATATCCCTTTTTCTCAAGCTCTTGATACAATACATCGGCTACAGGCTTTTGCTTAAAAATCTGTCCTAAATAAGGGATTTTAGCAGCCACTTGGGCCATTGCTGGAGAAACAAAAGCTGAACTAATGAATGCACCGCTCAAAAGAAAGAGGGCAATCCCACAATATACAATATTTCTTACCAGATGATTTTGTTTTATAGAAAATAGATTTCTTTTAGACTTTACAGGTGGTGAAGATTCTAATTGATCAATTGTTTCTAAAAGCCTTTGTTTATGCTTTTGCTTCCTCGTTGGTTTCCAAATCAACTCCTCGTTCAATTTTTCTAGATAATTGTCATCTATATAAGAATTAAACGGTTTCTTCATATACGTATCCATCCTTTACTAACTGCTTTCTTAAAGCAGGAATTGCCCTGAACTGCGCTGATTTTACTTTACTTTCAGACCAGCCTAAAATAGTCGCTGTATCTTTAACCGAAAAACCTTGAACTTTGCGCAGTAAAATAACTTTACGATGTGAATCTTTGAGCTTTCCTAACGCTTGATACAGTTCTAGAGAACTTTCTTTAAGCTCAATCATTTCTTGAGGTAAACGAGCATGATCCTTTTTCGAAAGAAGAAAGTCTTTTAAAAGACTAGTAGGCTTTTGTTTTCGAAAATAATCAATCGTTACATTATGGGCAATACGAAATAACCACGTCTTTTCACTAGCGTTTTGCTGAAATAAATCATAGGAAAGATAAGCTTTTACGAATGTTTCATGGGTCAAATCTTCAGCTTGCTGATAATCTTTTACGAGCATCAAAATAAATTTTAATAAGGCGTTACTGTGTTCGTCATACCAACGCTCAATCTCTTCTTTTTTCGTATTTTCCAATGTCCTGACCATCCTTTTAACTAGTATTCGTTACTTAGACGTAATTTAGAAAAAAAGTTGTGGTTTTTATTTATAAAAATAAAAAAGCTCTCCTAATTAAGAAAACTTTTACTATTGCAATCTATAAAATTTTTAGTTAACCAAAGGCTTAGGGCTCGGAAATCCCATTCGCAATTGCTAATAAAAAAATTAAACCAGAAAGCAATACAAAAAAGATACTGTTTGCGATAATGCTAAACCACACAACACTCGGTTTTTTGGTTCGGACTCCTAAAACTAATGCCACAATAAAACCAA
>Ga0268252_1000980_pt1 | contig 17076 bp, 17 predicted proteins | sample AgamicMgSfrz_FD_200244 | JGI IMG/M metagenome (GOLD analysis project Ga0268252, IMG submission 200244) | Agave microbial communities from Guanajuato, Mexico - Mg.Sf.rz (v2) (version 3) | ecosystem: Host-associated > Plants > Phyllosphere > Phylloplane/Leaf | place: Guanajuato, Mexico | collected... | reverse complement strand
AAAGAACGATTGATGAAATGACCGCTAAAAACACATCAATGAATAAAGAAAGAGTTACGGACGTTAAAATATTTTTAATTGTAAATGCATCACTAAATCTCGTTAAAATGTCTCCTACCTTTCGGGTAGAAAAGAAATTCATCGGAAGTTTGTATGTATGTTTAAAAAAACCTATCAATAACTGAATATCAATTTTTTGTGACAAATACAATAATATATGCTGTCTGACTGTTGTTAAAACAACTTGCATAATTACCATAAACAGAAATCCCACACCAAACATTGTAAGGTCATTTTTTAAATTATAAGGAAGTATTTCATCCATTAATATCTTATTAAAAAAGGCAGATGATACTCCTAAAATCGTTAATAATAACGAAGCAATAATACTATAGATAAACAACTTTTTTTGCGGAATAAGAAGTTTAATAAAATTCTGTAATGTGCTCTTATTACTTTTCTTCTCCACAACAAATTCATTATTAGGAGCTAACAAAAGCATAATTCCATCAAAATTACTAAAGAATTCAACTGTTGATAATTTTTGCTTTCCTTTCGCAGGATCTAATACGACAACACTGTGTTTTGTAATTTTGTGAATTACTACAAAATGTGTAAGACCTTCGTTAGTAATGATATGCGCAATTGCTGGTAGAGTGAAATTACTAGTAAATGTTTCTCTGTTTACCCGTACTGCTTTTGCATCAAACCCTAATTGTTTAGCACCCGTTTCAAGACCTTTTAAAGTTGTACCCTTAATATCAGTTCCCAACAAATCCCTTAACCTGGTAATTGAAATTTCTTTTTTATAATACAAACATACCGTTGCAAGACAAGCCGCTGCACAATCCATCGTATCATGTTGTTTTACTAAATATGAGCGCATATTAACCTGATGTTCTCCTTTTTATAATAATAATAATAATAGATACTTTTTAGTTGCAAGTATAAGCACTAATAATAGAATTAATTATTCTATAGTAGTTTCAAACATTTTTAATAAAAATAATACCTTCTAAGAACTGTACCAGTATAAAAGTAACAATAGAAGAAAGATATACCTTAATCAAGTAATCGTAAACCGAATATTCAGTTTATCTATTTTCTTATTCTACTATATACGAATGAATCATTTCCTTAACCAATATTATATTGATATAATTTAAAAGTCAACCTTTTTATGGTTTTCTTTACATTAAATAGAAAAAATAACTTTAATTACAAAGTATTTAGTCTTAATATTTAATAATTATATATTAATTCCACTTTAATGACTTATCCAACAAACTAATTATTATTTTGAAATAATTTATCGAAAGCGATTGTAATGTGAAATTCCACTTCCCACATGCCCTCTAAACCTTAGAATATACATTTACAAAAGTAATTTCACATTTCAAATCTAACCTAATTATTATCTCGATATAATTTTAAGTCAACTGTTTTTTATAAAAATAATTCCATATAAGTAAAAAAATAGATAAAATTCCACTTTTATTAAATAGATCTATTGCATTTAATAGATCTTTATCTACCAAAAGAATGGGACAAAAAGAATAATATACCATTTTTTTTGCTCAGTCAATCCATTTTTACTAAATAATTACATAAAACTATAATATTTTCCAGTCTCCTAATAATATTCATATTCCTCCTAATAAAATATATTAAAATAATTGATTGAATATATAATTGAGTGAATTGAAACTATTTTAAGAATACTATTTTAACCATTGTTTTTTTCAATTCATCCTTAAATGATTCAAACAACAGTTTATATCCATCTGATTTTATAGATTCATTTTTTAAAAATAATATCCTTAATAAAGACCCATAGGAATTACAAAGAGCCACGCTGTTCATACTTAGTATGTTTTTTAGCAGTTATAACAATAATAAATGCAATTGCTACCCTTTGAAGAGCTTGAGTAAGCGCGGATAGAAAAAGAACGCATATTAAATATGCGCTCTTTTTCACGTTGTTGAAAAATCATGAATTCTCAAATGTATATGTAATATCCACTGTTCCATCCTGATGAATTATAATTTCTTGAATTAATGTTTGAAATATATGAAATAAATCCTGTTCTTGTTGCTGTAGCTGTCGGAAAGCTTCTGTTATTGTTTTAATCTCCATTGAGCTCGAATTACTTTGTTGTATTACAAACAAGTCTTGATTCAGTTTCGTTATTTCCATCTCAAGATCACTACGTTTTTTTTCAAACTCTTCTTTATTAATTAATTGATCCAAATATAAATCAAGTAGAGCCTTTTTCTTTTGTGCATTTGTTTTTAATAGTTGCTGCAATTGCTTTATTTTTTCTTTCTTCCCTTTTTCCATTGTATTTTGAAAGTTTAAAGTCAAAAATTCCCCTTTTTCTACCAACAAAGAAATGATGAATTGCCGAAAATCATCATATTGAATCGGTACATGATTTACACAACCATGTTTCCCTGCCCTGCGGTATTGAGAACACTTTAAATATTTCCACTCTGTTCGTTCTCCGTTCTTCTTTTTCGAATATGATTGTACAATGACCATATTGGAACTACAAACTGCACATTTTGCTAAATTACGAAATTCATTCCAAGCCGTGATCTTTGTTTTATTTGGATTAGTATCTTTTGGATTCACTTGATTCCATACCTCTTCATCTATAATTGCTGGATGATGATTAGGAAAAACAAACCATTTTTCCTTCGGATTTCGGATTTGTTTTTTCTTACCACCAACTTTGACCGAAGTATATTGATTTAAAATAAAGGTTCCTTTATAAATTGGATTTCGAAGGATTCGTTGCACAGATGTCATCTGCCAATTTTTTTTGGTTTTTGACTTTATACCTAATCGATTTAATTCATTTGTAATCTTTTTATATCCCCAACCATTGGTATACCAACTATATATCTTTCGAACAACTTCTTCTTCTTCATTATGAATTACTAATTTCTGATTTTCACGATTATATCCATAAGGAACTTTACCAATATGCTCTCCACGACGTACTTTTACTGCCAAAGCTGCGGTAATACTAGAGGAAAGGGTTCTACTGTATTGAGCTGAAAATAAGGACCATAGCTCAAACGCCATGTCATTTTTCCCTGCTTTTACCGAATCATACCCTTCTTCAACAGAAATAATTCTCACATTATGAGCGAGTAGCACTTCGCGAATCTCTAATGAATCCTTTAAATCCCTCGCTAAGCGCGAAATAGATTTAAATACCACCATGTTAATTTCTTTTAACTTTGCTTTTTGTAGAAGTAATTGAATTGCAGGGCGATCAGTGAATAACGTCCCACTAATCCCTTCATCTTTATAAACACATTGTTCGTCCCATTCAAAACCATTGCGTTCCAACCAATTACGACAGATATCTATTTGATTTTCAACAGAAGAAACTTGCTCATCTCGGTCGGTTGATATACGGACATATACACTATAAGCACCCAAATAATCACCTACTTCACACAATTAAAGCGTTTATTTAAATACATATGTTTTAACTTGAAAGTTTACTCATAAAATCTCGTTCACGACGAAGTAATCTAATTCCTCCGCTTGATTCTCAATGCGATTACAAAACAAAAACGAGCTTCTTAAATATAGAAGCTCGTTTCATATTATACGACATTGCAATATATACCATTCATTAAAATGAAATAATTTTATAAAAATGAACGCCATCTCAATAATCTAATTCAGATTAAGCCACTAATCACTCTTATCACCCTACTTCAACCAAACCATAACGCTCTCCTACTTTTCCACTTAAAGATTGATATTCTTCATCTGTAAGCAATTCACACTTCTTTAGATGCGCTATTATTTCATTCATTCTTTTTGTATACTCTGTATGCTTATCTGGAGGAATATCTGGAGAATCATCATCTATCTCGTCAATAAGGGCATTTACTTTTTGTTGAATCATAGTATATAAGTTTTGCCCTTCTCTTAACTTTTTCAATTCATTAACGGTAAAAGAAATAATAGGGATATCCGTCTTGCAGAATATTTTCTTTCTCTTCCCTTCACCATATCTCCATCCATAACCACCAATACCTTTAATGGAAATAAAAATCCCAAATCTTGCTCCCCTATCTGGAATTAATTCTGCTAATTTAGTTACCATTCCAACATCAACTGAAGTTGTTTTCTTATTTTTGCATTCACAAATAATCTTCGGCCCAATGTACTCTTTTATAAATGGTGGTTGAGCTTTCCTACATAGGTCTATCTCCAAATCAGATTCATTATCCGTCTTTTTCACATTCATTTTTACAACTGTATCTTGAAAACGTTCAAACAAAAACTTTGAGAAATCCTCTAGCAAAGCACCCTTTTTCTGATTTAATTCTCTTCCCCAACTTTGTGATTCTTCTATTTGTTGTATATAATTATTAAATATCGATAAAGATCCATCGTCTTCAATAAGTGGTTTCCAAAAAAAATCATCGCTTAATCTACCTAACACATCTTCTAAATCACTATATGACTTTATTGGCTGCATTTACAAATTCCCTCTCCTAAAACCAACTTTTGCATGTTGAAAATCGAACAATGCGTCACATTCTTGACATAATTCATCAGATGACGAATTATAATATTCCTCTAAGGAATAAAACCATTTCCCATGTTGGTATTCTTCACCTTCACACTCTACATATATAAGTAGCTCAAGAACTTTCTTATTCACTAATTCAATAAGAATTTCCTCTGCTATATTTACATCAATTATTAACTTTCGAGAAAGCAAAGACTTCGTCAACACATCACTTTTACGCAGACATTTAATTGTTTCATCAAGTATTACTACTTTACTGTCTGGCAATTTGTATTTGCCTACGATATTCGTTAATTTTTCGTATGACAATGTTGACCACCTCCTCTTCGACAAAGGTATTTGTCCCTCTGATAACATAAGCATTACTAGCATATTCTACAAAGAATTTATAATTACAATTTTCTGTATTTAAAATCACTCCTAATAAATCTACATCACCATCTTGACGTGACCTTTTAGCAGCTTGCGCTGCCGATCCAGCTCTAAATCCTTCTTCCCTTGATTCAACATTAACTGTATGAGTTATGCCATCTGAACGTTGTCGAAACAATGAAAAAGATTCTTCCTCTTCATTATAACCATATTTTTCTATTAATTGGGATTCAAAAGACAATTGTACATCTTGAATGAATCGATTTTTTAATGCTTCTTCCGTATTTACATCAATCCCAGCAATTTTTAGCAAGTGAGATGCAAAAACTTCAATAGTTGCTTGAGCATTAAGTGAGCGCCTATTAATCTCAGGGTTATTATGATTGGTTGCATCTTCAGCTAATCTAAATAAAGCTTCAGGTGTCCAATTAGGTGGATTAACCCTACAATTACCTATATATGTCCTTACCTTATGAAAGAACATATTAGCGATAGGAGACCAATCTCCTTTTTTCCCTTTTTTCATACCATTAACATTCAATGTATTGGTTGTTGGATTAAAAATAATTTTCATATCATCACTATTATCAAATAATACACAATGACAAAAGAAGATTTTTTTGTACAATCTACTATCTCCATTTACCTTGATCCCCGATACAATACAAGGACTTATAAATGAAAATATATATTCCCCTCGATCTTCATCCCTACTAATTCCAATCAACTTAATATCATCTAAGTTTTCCATCACACGATATAACTCTTCAGATTTATTATCAGGATCTATTTCCCATAATTTCATATCTATATAATTCTCTTTTTCTTGATGAAGTTCTTGAAGAAATTCTAATGATGGTTTGTTTTCTATATTATAAACATATGTATGGTTATTACCATCTATTTGATGTAACGATAACCATTCCGCAAACTCTTCTAAATCAATAGCAGGCTCTAATAAACCAGTATCCACTAATACCTCATTTAAACGTTCTAGCATCCCCCTCCTAGTTCCTTTCTTAGCCAGTCCATATTTATCAAATAATATTTGGTAATGTTTAAGTTGAGTATAAGTTTCTAACAGTTTAAAAATATTATCCCAATTCATAATTTCCTCCTACATCCGATCCACCTATTTTATTCTAGTTTAATGCAATCAAGAAAATAATGGAAGATATATTGGATACCTTTTCCTACTTCTAATTAATCCAAACAAAGTCCACAATAATATGAATTCCCCCTCTCTCTTTGCTTTGATACCAAATGATAAGCTTGTTCCGCTTTTATATACTTTTGTTCTCCATTCAACTTCCTTATTTCAATAATTATTTTTCGAGACTAAAAAATACAAAAACGATATATTTTCATATAAAATAACTATATACAACTAGAGACATACGACAAGTTCAAAAAAAGAAGGAGGATTTACATGGCGAAAAACGGAGAACCAGGTAAAGGGAGAATTGGAGCTGTAAAAGGACGTAGTCAATTACAAGGTCCTAATGGAAATTGGATTAAACGAGACAGCACAACAGGAAGATTCCTTGATCAAAAAACCAGTAGCCAAACACCTTTCAAAGGTGTTCGAAAAGAAAAATAATAATTATAAAAGTACCTCTTACTAAATAAAAGAAGAACTGTATAACAGTTCTTCTTTTATTTAAATTCTATCTCCAATATACAATCCACATTTTATTCAACCTCTCTCATACAAATATTCCTTTATAATTTCACTCAAGTTATATTACTGCTTTGATATTAAAAAAGTTAAGTAACAAACGTTATATTACTTATATAAAAAAACATAAACTTCAAAATAATATCTGTTTTTACTACCTTGCTAATTTTATGCGAAATTTTCTACTAACCTTTGAAAATGGATCAATTTACACTTCACCTTAGCACCGAATGATAAAAAGCACATTCACCCTTTCACCGAGAGTTATAAAATCTAAATATTCTTTATTTAACAACAAAAGGACAAACCTTATGTACCATAAGGTCTCGTCCCACTTTTTTTGAAAAAACACTCGGCAAAGGAGTAGGAATGGTATACCATTCCTACTCCTTTGCCGATACAAATTTCCCCTTATCCTAATTGCTTCACCCTTTCACCGTGAAAACTTTATTCTTTGAAACTAGCATATTTTAAAACCCTGTATACAGCATGTCCTAATATTAAATAAAAGAAGAGCTGCCATTTGCAGCTCTTCTTTTATCTAATATCCCAGATTTATTTTTAGTGTGTATGCTGTATTCATATCTTTATCAATCGTAATTTTGTCAACTATATGTACCAAAAAATGACGAATTCTTTTTATATCTAATTTTAAACTAGAAAATTCTAATGCAAGCTCTTTTAATACATTTTGTTGTAAAACCTTTCGATTAAAGCTCACTTCTTGTATATGCTCTATTTCCAATTGCTTTTGCTTAATGATTTCTTCCGACTCCTTAATCTCGTGTAACAAGTGAATACGATAATCCAGCATTACATCCAACAAAGGATCAATGTCAAGGTTATCTTCGGATAGCCTTTTCTTATGATTATATAAAGCATCTATTTCGCGCTCTGATTCTTTAACCAACACCAGGCAGTTTTTTATTTGTTTTGTTAGACGCTTCGTTTCTTTTTGAGTGTTTCTCATCTGATCCTCTACACTTTTCTCTATTTCAACAATTAGCTCTGCGTGTGATTTAGAAATCACTTTATCTTTGATTTCTGCAACAATGCTATTAAAAATTGAATCATGCAGCTCACCCACTATATGCGACATTTTACAGGATTTATTTGGACAGATATATTTCTTGTGCCCATACTTCTTTCCATTTTTCCCTTTCGTTTCTTGATTTTTTGGCACAAGAGGCAAATCGCAATTTTTACAATGGATTAAATCTCGAAGAATATATTCTGTTTTTAATTTTTTAGGATCAATTTCTCCATTACGCTTTTGTTCAAACAAACGAATCGTCGTTAACCATTCTGCTTTAGACATGATTGGTTGAATTTCTTCACACCGCTCCATTTCCCAATTTGAAAAAGCTTCAACACTATTTCCAGCCCCATGCTTAATACGCTTATTAGTAACATATCCTGCATAAAATGGATTTGTCAAAATACGTTTCACTGCCTCCTTCTTCCAATGCTGACAGTGTGTTTGTTCTTTTTGTTCATTTAACATATTTGCAATAGCAGAAAATCCATCCCCTTTGTGATACATCTCATATATTTTTAATACAACATCCTTTTCATCCTCTACAATGGAAAGTTCCTTCGTTTTTTCATCTTCTCTATATCCGTATGGAATGGGCCCTCCCATCCTCTTCCCATCCGCAGTTCTTTGTTTATATGCATCTCTTGTACGGTGACTAATTCGTTCTACTTCATACCGTGTTGCACCATCCCGAATTAACTGTGTAATCGAATCCCGCTCTGTATATATTTCCGAAGTACTCGTTAATATAACATCCGTATTCGTTTGCTTCATAATCAATCGTATTTGCATGTGTTCCAATTCTGAACGCGCAAGACGATCGTCCGCATATACAATAACAAAATCGTACTTCCCCTGTTCAACACCTTCTATCAGCTTCATCATTTGTGGGCGTTGCGTTATCTTCTTCTTGAATGCCGATTCACCAGGATCTATATACTCTTTAACAATTTCACCTTCATAGTTTTTAATAAAGCCATATACATGATGACGTTGCATATCAATAGTCTGTTTATCCGATGAAACCCTTGCATAAAAAGCTCCTTTTTTCCCTTCCCCTAATACTTCACGAATTGTTTTCACATGTATACACCTCTTGATAGTTTAAAAATGGATGCTTAAAAATAATTTCATAACCATGTTTGTCTATCATTACCGTAAAAATCAAATCTCGAAATAACTCAATACTCTTATAATCTGGTAATGAATCTAACACTACTTCCTTATGAATGTCATCCTTTAAATCTTTTAATTGATCAGGAATCTTTTTTAATACATGTAACTTCGCTTCTAATTCCTCCTTCATTTGCTTATACTCTTGTACTTTTCTATGTGAATCAAGCATTTGATTCTGCAATAGTATATTTTCCTTTTCCTTCAACCAATTTTGCACTTTTTTGTGTACATTCTTGTTCATTCTATTTAAACGCTGTGTATATTCCTGTGATTTTTGTTTCGCCTTTTGGACGTTCTCCTTGTAATATCGTTCAAATAAACGTTCCATCTCTTTTTCTTGCAATGTAAGAAAAAACTGTTTCATCTTATCAAATGTTTGCTCTTCTATATAATCTTTATCAATGTACAACGCGTGTTCATTACACTGATACCCTATTAACAAAATACCTTTTCTCTTTTTAAGAACTCCTTCTAATGGCTTCTTACAATATGAACATTGCAGGAGTCCTTCCATACGATACAGAATATCTTCCTCAGATGGATTTTCTTCTTTTTTTCTAGGACCAAGTTTATTTAAAACTCGATTTAACTTTTCTTGTACTGCATCCCATTCTTTTGGTTCAATGATCATAATTTCATCTAACTGCTGTTCTTGCTCTACACCTTTTAATCGAACACAATATGTACCCATATAAAATGGATTTTCTAATGTCCGTCTAATATCTTGCGTTTCCCAAAGGCTTCCTTTTCGTTTTTTAAAACCTTCTGCATCCAACTTGTTTTTAATTTGTTTCAAAGATGTACATGCATCATCTAAAAATTCATTAAAGATAAACTTGATAATATTCACTTCATTTTCTATCATTTCAATCTCTTTTGTTTTTTTATTATTTTTGAAACCATATGGGAGGCTACTCACCGCTCTCCCTGCATCGAACTTACTCTGACGCATAGCATCAAAACGTTTGTTGATTTGTTCACCTTCATGCTGAGCAAATCCCGCCATAATCAACTCAAGATATCGATTCATGGGGGTATATTCCATTGCAGGTTCGCCAACTGTTGTAAATTGAACTTTAATCTCCTTTTCCTGCAATAGTTCATAAATTTCCATGTACTCAATTACATTCCTAGCTAAACGATCTCGTTTATACAAAATTAAATTTTCAATTTCATCTTTACGAATCGCTTCTAATAACTTACATAAGCCTGGTCGTTCATATATCTTTTTGGTTCTAGCCGATACATATGGATCTTCAAACTCATAATCCAATTTAAAGTAACCTTCTTTACAATATGCTCTCGCAAAATATCGTTGCATTGTAACAGAATGTTCCTGCTTTTTAGAAGAACTACGATAGTATGCAACTGTCTTTTTCAAAGTAACCAGTCCTTCCATCTTTTAGTGCTTATAATGTATGCGTGTCCACCTGATTTTTAGAATCATTTTGTTTCATTATTTCTACACACATTTCTGCGTATAATTGAAACCATTTCTCTACTGCATCAGGATCATGAATATACGATATAGCACAAAGTTGAATTTGTTTTTGTTTAGCCACTTGGTTCATCTCCTTACCGAAATAAATAAAATGGGGGAATTACATTGATTACACAATTAGGGCAAACCATTCGAAACTTACGAAAACAAAAAAATATTACTCTAAACGATTTTGCGGATAAACTTGATATTTCCGCAGGCTATCTTAGCAATTTAGAAACAGGAAAAACAGATACTATCTCACTTCAATTGCTTGTAAGACTCAATGAAGAATTTAATTTATTCCCTTCACTTAATCAAACCACTTCTCCCTATCACGAATTACATTTCCGCTTAAATCGTATGTGCCAATTGTTAAAGTCACTGCATGATACTGATCCAAGGCTAGCAGATTATTTCATTTCTCATGTTGAAGAAGGGTTAGAGCTATACAGAAAGAACAAACCCTACAATGGTTAATATTGTCAAACAATCTTCACTTTATTCATTTCAGTAAATTAATTTCATTTAAATGAATAAAATCAAATAGAAAAAGAGAACCTTTCAATTAAACAGGTTCTCTTTTTTGTGCCTATCCAAGGAGGTTCTTTATGCATTGGAAACAACTTGATATTCCATTTAAAAATCATCCGCACTGCGTGAACATGCTGTACCTAGCAAAACATGTAAACATCCATCCTTTACTCGGTTATCATTTGTTTGTTCATGGTATTCAAACCGAAGAACAATTATGGTCGTTCTTATATCCTGATCCTTCACAATTCCACAATCCTTTTCTACTCAATGATATGAAGCGAGCAGTTGATCGTATCTTAAAAGCTATTCAGCAAAAAGAAAGCATTTATATTTTTGGTGACTATGATTGTGATGGAATTACTTCTTCAACGATTTTAAAACAAGCACTAGAAAAGCTCGGTGCCCATGTAATAACAAGGCTACCTTTACGAGAAGAAGGGTATGGATTATCACCACTTGCTGTGAATTCTCTTCCCGAAAATATAAGCCTATTAATTACCGTTGACAACGGCTCCAGTGCACATCCAGCAATAAAGCTAGCAAAAGAAAAAGGAATCGATGTAATTGTGACAGATCACCATGAAGTATTAGGAGAACATCCAGCTTGTTTCGCATTTATAAATCCTAAAAGAAAGGATAATACATATCCGTACCCGCACTTATGCGGAGCTGGTGTTGCTTTAAAATTAATACAAGCTCTTTTTCTAACATTAAAACAAGACTGGATAAAAGAAACATGGAATTATATTGAATATGCAACAATAGGAACGATTGCCGACGTCATGCCACTGACTGGAGAAAATAGAGCCATTTGTTGGTTTGGTCTCTATAAAATGCGAAACTGTCCAAATAAACTTTTACAATTATTTCGTGAGCAATTACAACTCAAATATATTGATAGCACTACTATTGGTTTTCTCATTGGACCCATGCTGAATTCCTGTGGACGGATATCTGACCCTAACATCGGTGCAGCTATCCTCCAAAAAGCAGAACCAACAGTAGAAGATGTTAAACTGCTTATAAATTTAAATAACAAGCGCAAGCAATTAACTACTAAACAGTTCAAATTGGCATCCGAAATCATTGCACAACAATCATTAGAAAAAGACTCATTACTCGTTGTACAAGGAGATTTTCACAAAGGTATTATTGGCATACTAGCTTCTAAAATCTCTAGCCATTATAAAAGACCCGCAATTGTGCTTACCCAAGATGGAGTAGGCTCTGCAAGAAGTGGAAATGGAAGTAAGTTTTCAATTATACAAGCTATTCAATCTTGCAGTGAACTATTGAAAAAATTCGGGGGACATGCTGCTGCGGCTGGATTATCTATTGTTCCAGAAGAGGCATACATCCAGCAGTTTAGAGAGTGTATACAAGAAGCAGCACAACAACAAAATACGTCCCAGCCAACTTCATATTTTATAAGCGAATTCCCAATCTATAACTTTCCGAATCATTTATTTGATGATTTGATGGCACTGGAACCCTATGGAAACGGACATCCAAAACCTTCTTTTCGAAGCAAAAACATATTTGCATGTGGACACTCCTGCTTTGGGAAAAACAAAGAACACGTTGAATTCTTTTTTTCAAAAAAGCGAGCCTATGCTTATTCGCACGGTCACTTATTTCAAAACTGGAATCGATATAATCGGATGGATGTTTTATATACACCCCATTCTTACGAAAAACAAGATTTTCTTATCAATGATCTTCAATTAATTCAATAAAAATAACGAAGGTACACTACTTTTTCAACAGATAGTGTACCTTCGTTATTTTGTTTCACTCACTTTGTACCCGCTAATTGCTACTCTTCTCACTAAGATCCCAATCTTCCTACAACACATTTTCTGCCGAGACCATGTGTTGTATGTTTAAAATCTTCCCTTGCGCATGATCTAATATCCTACGAATCACAGGGTTATAAATTCGATTAATATGTTTATATTCTTTTTGACTAACAGGACAAATATAAACATCTCCTTGTTTTATAATTGCTAATTCTTCCTCACCGCCATTTTGATATAGGTTCTTATAAAATATTGTGTATAGTTCTTTTATTTCTTCTTGTCCTAAATAAAATATTTCATTAGGGAACTTCTTTTCCCATTGAACCTGTACTAATTCCACAAATGTTTCTTCGTCTATCTTAGCGACTTCCTCTTTTCCAATAACCTCCTCACCTTTAGTTACTATTAATTCCTTATCATTTTCATGATGCATTTTCAATTCTTCATATAAAAAATTATAGTCTCCCGCCAATTGCTCATACGCTTGATTCATCCATTCGTTTTGTTTCTTTACCTCCTGCAATTCATCTGACAGCAGCTGTATAAAGTCATATAAAAATTCAATTTCCTCGTTCTGAATCCCAATTTTTGCTGATGAAGAATTAAGTATCCCCTCCTTATCCATCGAGTCTACATAACATTCATTTTCCATTAATACGCTTACTTGCTGCTTCACTTTTTCCATATCTTCCAATAAACCATGGTATCCCTCTAATATTCCCCTCAATCCTGGTCTCTTTTTATCCGCAAATGCAAATATATCTTCTTTTCTAATTGCCCATCCCTCCTTACGATTATCAGATGCTATCGCTGGAATTTCTTCATTACGCAACCAACTCGTAAATGTTTTATAGCTGACATGGATATAATGCTCCTCCAAAAACGCCATCGCTTCTTCAACATTGAGCCAATTTTTCATGTTACACCTCATTTCTCTAATTACTTTATGAATGTAATAAGAAAGATATAACTATACAAACGTAATAAGAAAAATAGAAAATAAGACTTCATTCTCTTGAGAACAAAGTCTTATTAACGTGATCCATATATTGAAACCTCTCTCAATTTCTTCTGTTCATTTTAATAAATTTTATTCATAGTCTGTTTTTTTGACTTACATCATACACTGTCCTAAAGAAACATTTGTTTTATCAAACATAAATAAGGAGGTTTTTCTTTGTTACAACATCTTGGGCAAACAATTCGTACATTACGCAAACACAAACATATTACATTGAACGAATTCGCTGCGAAGCTAAATGGTTCACCAGGTTATCTTAGTAATTTAGAAACAGCAAAAACCGATACCATCACATTGGATTTACTTCAGAAATTGCAAGAAGAATTGAATCTGTTTCCTGCTCTCACCCAAGAAACAGATTCACAGCACCATGAACTTCATTTTCGTTTACAACGATTATGCCAAGTGTTACAACAAGTTCACGACACAGCTCCAGAATTAGCAAATTTCTTTATTGCCCATGTCGAGAAAGGTTTAGAAATATATTCTTCTTCCTAAGGCTATTCTGTTCTTACTTTGAACAGTTTGTCTATCCTTTATTCATATTTATGAATAGATTTCATTAATATGAATAAAATCACAAAAAAAGGGAATCTATATTTATATAGGTTCCCTTTTTCATATGGATAGGAGGAAAAACAATGGATTCTCTTTCACTTACAGAATGTGTTCAAAATCTAGGAGTAACAAGCTCTGACATCATTATTAGATTTTTAGAAGATCAAAAACGAAATGGATTCATTTATTACAGAGAGGATTTAAATACTATTCCAAAAGATACGCAATTTGATTTATACTTCTCGGAAACAAAAGGGTTCATTAAAAATAATGATGCCTTTCCGATTCCACGCGATTTATATCATTCTTTAGAAATCGATCACTGGTCTTTTAGATGGCTAAGTTTCTTTTATCACTTATACTATCACGAGACTTCACCATTACCTTTTGAATGGCAGGATTGGGATTTTCATATCGGAGAGCATTTTGTATGGGCTTATAAAAAAGGTAAGAGGATATGACTCCCTCTTACCTTTTATCTATACCTCAAATATATCCATAAAAAGCAGCACTATACCAATAAACAAACTCAATGAATAATGAGATATACCCTCTACCTTTATATAAACATTGTGTATCTAGCCAAATACCTCCCGATGAGCATTCTACATTTCCACACGTCACTCATAACATTGAATGGTAAAGTCAGCACTATATTCATAACAAATTTCTTTAATCATACTTTCTAATGTAGTATTATCTAACATTTTAACAGCATTCGATAAAGTAAGCGTATTGTTCGTTGCATAATCAGCCCACTCTTCACCTGTAAGATACGGCAATATGAAATTATTCTCTTCACTCTCATTCCTACGAGACAGGGGATTAATATACCCTAATGTTTGAAACACCTTTTTAGCTTGCCATTTATCATGTCCATTTTGAAATTTCATGCTAACTTTCAATCTTCTCCGAGATAGCTCCCGCTTTAAGCTCCTTCTTTCTTTTTCCTCGAAAATAATAAAATTTAAATCATGGTAAATACTCACATTGTTTTCAATGATCTTTTTCTCCTTAGATATTCGACTATAATCCATTTTCACACCACATATTTGTAAAATTTCTGTTGTTGCACTTGGACCAGAACCACTATATCCACAGTTTCCTCCGCCCAATAAAACCGTTATATCCTGATTATCATTATGTAATATCAAATAATAATCCTTTTCTGTGAAATCTTTTTCACCCTCATAATAATAGACATTTGAAATACCTTTATACTTGTTAGGAATATCTTCTACATGATAATACACTTCAAACCTAGTAATATTACCTATTAATCCAATAATACTTTGCATAAACTTTACACATTGGTGTGGCGTACCATCAAAACGGTATAAGGTCATATTATCTACCCCTTTCTGATACTGTATCTATAATCCGTTGTTCTAGAAGCTTGAAAAAATCCGTCATTTCCACAAACAAAACATTGAAATTCACTTTTCATCCCCACTTACATAGTATATATATGACGGCTTAACTACCTTTGATGTCTTAGTACTGAATAAACACTTCAATATTTCCACTTCAATTAATCAGGGATTTCTTTTCAACGCATATTCTCAGATATAACAAATAAAATCCCCTGATTAAACAGGAGATTTTTCTTCTTTCTTCCTTATAAAATATAATTCTAAAGCTTGTAAGAATACCTCTTCGATTTTTAGGGTTCCGTATGTTTCATTTCCAAGTTTAAGTGGGGATGATTTTTTAGTCATTTACATCACCTCATCCCCACTATATGCACCTAGATATCAGGGACAACCCATTTTTATTTATAACTAAAGATTTCGTTTATGTGTTCTACTGCTTTTAAAATATGATTTGGCTGTAACCGTTGCTTTTTATGTTCATTCCAATTATGAACTTCCGTTACTACTAATTCTTTATTTTCCAAGAATTTAGGATCCTGTTTAACAACCCAATGTACAGTAGATAATAGTTCTAACCCATATGGCGTTTCAAATCCATATATAAGTTCGTTTACCATTTCAAGTTTTTTCAATGCCTCTGGTTCATTAATTAATACCTTCTTTGCTTCCTCTGAGGCATTTTCTAATAAATATACCTCGGCTTTGCTACTTCGATCACCGTATCCTCTAATATAGTGTCCTTCCAATCGCTGTAATACATGATTTAGAACTTCTGCATACGGGCCATACTTTCCTTTTTCAAAATTCAAGCGCATAGGTTCGCCAACCTCTTGAAGAAAGTAGGCAAGCTTTTGAATTTCTAATAAAGATAAACGATATCCTGGAAGTTTATACTGATTCATCAATGAAATAAACAAAGCTCTGGTTTTTGTCATATTAGGCTTTGTTGTTCCTATCTTCATCTTATCTGGAGATGGAGCATTATTTGGCTCAAATAATAATACTTCTGTATCTTGCACCTGTTCCATTGCAGCTACAATAATTGGTCTTACTTCCGCCCAATTCAATCCACCATTTCCACATCCTAATGGAGGAATTGCAATTGATTTTATGTTATGCTGCTTTATCACATTAATTAAATCAATTAATCCCGCTTTAATATCTTCTATATTTGATTTCTCTTTCCAATGTCTCTTCGTTGGAAAGTTAATTATATATTTCGGATTAAACAGACTATCAAGATTAACAACATGCATTTTCCCTGGACGGACTTCATTCATTTTACATGCTTTTTGATATTCACTAAAACACTTCGGATATGCCTGTTTAAACTGAAGGGCAATTCCTTTTCCCATTACTCCCACACAGTTAACTGTATTCACTAAAGCTTCTGTAGAAGCCTCAAGTAAATTACCTGTTGTATAACGTATCATTAAATCGTACACCTCCTAATAATACCACTTAGGTACAACGGCAACTGG
>Ga0268252_1000977_pt1 | contig 17103 bp, 17 predicted proteins | sample AgamicMgSfrz_FD_200244 | JGI IMG/M metagenome (GOLD analysis project Ga0268252, IMG submission 200244) | Agave microbial communities from Guanajuato, Mexico - Mg.Sf.rz (v2) (version 3) | ecosystem: Host-associated > Plants > Phyllosphere > Phylloplane/Leaf | place: Guanajuato, Mexico | collected... | reverse complement strand
TTGGCTTTGCATATAAACCAGTTGGTTCATATGGACTAAATGCCATATTTTTTCTTTCCTGTTGTTTTAGTACCTCAACATCCCCTTTTCCTGGGACTGTAAATGTTCTATTTTCTGATTTAACTGAATTTTCACTTTGCAGTGATGGCGATAAATTTTTTTGCTGCTGCATTTCCTCTGCAAAGACATCTGATGAAGAAGCCATTCCAGAAGCAATTATAGTTAATGTTGCAGTAGCTACTAGTATTCTTTTGGTTTTATAATTTGATTTATTCCCCATAGTATCTCCCTCTCATTTCCTTGATCAATTTAATAGTTTTGGTTTCTTTAGCATGTACTTACGTGCAAAAACAGTTTATGACCTTGTATTTATTACTTTTTTACATAGTCCTCCCTTATTCTGTTTATAATTATATTTTGATATTATTTTATGACACATATTAATACAACTTTATAAAGTATCAATCAATAATGAGCTTTTATGTTTTGATTTGGTATTCCTAACTACCTTATAAATTAAATAAATTACATAAAGGTATTCATTTTGTGTGAATAATACCTTAAATCAAATTATTTTCAGATTAATAATTCACAAAAAATTAATATTATGTAAAATCCTATCAAGGAAATAAATACAAACTGATTCGTCATGTATACATTGAAATCACTCAGGCATTTACTATCATCCGAATACTTCATTCATTTTTTCTATTTTAAGTTTAAGTTTTTAAGTTATTAGGAGATGAAAAAGCGAATCTATTTTGAAAATAGATTCGCTTTTTTTACGTATAACATAAACTTTCAAGTTTTTTTGATTGAATTTTTTATAAAAAGAAAAGGTACATCCCAAAAGAGAAGAATCCTACTTGTTCAAACATGTAGATTGTGATAACCTTTGTCTCTGATATATCTCATTTATAGTTTGTTTAATTGACTATGTCTTTTAGAATACATAAAAACGCAATCCTTTCTGTATATTTCTACAAAAAGGATTGCGTTTTTTAATTATATGATTACATATTATCCATTATTAGCTGGAGCCTCTCCTGTATTCCCATCATTACTTGGTGACGGTAGCGTTCCATGATCATCCTCATTGTTTGGTGGTGTTGTATTCCCTTGGTCACTGCCACTTTTTGGCGGCGTTGTATTTCCTTGGCCATTACCATTGTTTGGTGGTGTGGTATTTCCTTGGTCACTACCACTTTTTGGCGGCGTTGTATTTCCTTGGCCATTACCATTGTTTGGTGGTGTGGTATTTCCTTGGTCACTACCACTTTTTGGCTCACTTTGCTTTTGCTCTTCTTGTTTCTTTTGCTTTTCTTTTTGCTTATTTTCACTCGGCTGTTCAGTCGTATTTTCTATTTTCGTATTTGGAGAAGAATCACGCTTCTCACCTTTAATACGTAATTCGCTACCTTCTTGAACTACACTGTTCGGCATTTTAAATTGTGACTTATCTGTAGCAAACTTACTCATCATTTCTTTAAAAATCAATTGAGCTATTTTCGTATTTTTACTACTAATATAATCATCTTTACTATCCTTTGTATATCCGGTCCATACTGCCATCGTATATTGTGGTGTATAACCAGCAAACCAACTATCACGAGTTGCACTTTCTGGTAGATTATATTGTGCTATTTGTTCTAAAGAATAGTTTGTTGTACCTGTTTTACCCGCTATATCTAAAGAACCTATATTAGCTGTTGTACCTAATCCAGATGAAACAAAAGTACGAAGCATATCAGTAATCATATATGCTGTAGAATCCTTCATAACTCGTTTTGGCTTTTGCTCAAAACTTTTTGATTTACCATCTGAATAAATGACTTTCTTAACAAAATGTGGCCTCGTATACTTACCATCATTACCAAATGCCGCATAAGCACCTGCAATTTCAGTCGGTGACGCTTCATTTGTACCAATCGCTGTTGATTCGGTCGGTGCTACATTAAATGTAATACCTAGCTTTTCAGAGAAAACTTTTGATTTATTAATCCCTACTTCTTTTGCAGTTTTTATTGCCGGGATATTTCGGGACGTTTTCAATGCATCACGCATTGTAATTGGTCCTAAATGCTTTCTATCAGCATTTCTAACTTCTTGTCCCGTTGAGTACTTAAATGGAGAGTCATCAATTTGATGGTAAGTAGCCCATTTTAAATATTCAATTGCAGGAGCGTAATCAAAAATTGGTTTCATCGTTGAACCTGCTGAGCGATTTAATTCAATTGCAATATTATGTCCTTTAAAAACAGCTTTATTTTCACCACGTCCACTACCAATTGCACGTACTTCTCCTGTTTTCGTATCCATAAATGTGAAAGCCCCTTGGAATTTCTCATTTGGATAATTAATAATATCTTTATTTAAAAGTTTGTCCGCAAAATCCTGTGCCTTTGGATCTAATGTTGTATAAATTTCTAAACCGTCAGATCCTATATTAACATCTGGCAACTCTTTTTCAACTTCTTTCACAACCGCATCCATAAAAGCTGGATAGGGCATTTCTTTTTGTTCAGTTGCTTTCTTAAGTCCTTCTGTTACTGGAACTTTTGATGCTTCTTCCATTTCTTTTTTTGTAATATAACCATGTCGATTCATTAATTTAAGTACAACATTTCTTCTTTCAGTTGCTTTTTTGATATTTTGTTCTTTCGTTGGATCATAGTTATTAGGAGCTTTCATTAAACCAGCAAGCATTGCAACTTCTGGTAGTGTTAAATCTTTTAATTCCTTACCATAGTAATTTTGTACTGCTGTTGCGATTCCGTATGAACGGTTACCTAAGTAAACTTTATTTAAATACATTTCTAAAATTTCATGTTTTGAATACTGTTGTTCTAGCTTATATGCTAAGTATATTTCTTGCGCCTTTCTCTTTGACGTTTTTTCCATCGATAAGAAGTAATTTTTTATAACTTGCTGTGTAATCGTACTTCCACCTTGAGAACCGTAATCCCCCTTTAGGCTGACTAAGGCTGCACGTGCAGTACCTTTATAGTCTACGCCACTGTGCTCGTAAAAACGTGCATCTTCCGTTGCTAAAAACGCATTTTCTACTAACTTAGGAATCTGATCATACATAATATTCGTTCGTTTTTCTTTTCCATATTCATATATCAATTTCCCATCTTTATCATAAATTTTTGAGGATAACGGATTAACAAGTTTTGCTTTCTCAAGTTTTGGAGCATCTTTGATCATAACGAAAAAGGTAGCAACCCCTGCGACTAACCCCACAATACCAAGTAATAAACAACTAACTAAAAACTTACGAAAAAAAGATGTTTTACCTTTTGCATTTTGTTTCTTAGCAGAAGGCTGTTTTTTCTTTTTAACTTGTCGTCTCTCCTCTCGAGAACGATAATTTTCTGACATGCTACTTTCTCCTGCCTTTCAATTCTCCTGTTGATTTACTTAAAATTTTTGAAGTTACTTTAAGAAATATATTCATATTTAAAAAGTGTACTAAATAGACAATTTAAGTAATAAATTTGTTCCACTTTAAGACGAAGAAGAAATTTGAGCTTATCTGATAACGAAACAGAAACGTTAATAGTGGCACAACAAAAAAATGGAATTTCATAGAAAATCTATTTTTAGCTTAATGGGCATGTGGCGATAATCCACATCCATCAACTTAAGGATTTAGACTATTCTTGAAGTTAAAAGCACGTTACTATTCACTTATGTTAATGAGAAAAGGTGACGTGCTTTTTATAAATATTTATCAAAACAAGAGTTGTCTTTATGTGCTAAAGAGTTATATCGATATATGTCTCCCACTACACTTAATCAATTAGCTATAGAAGCAGGCGGAATGAAATGAAAACGCAAGTGCCATGGGCATCATTTTTTATATTTGTGTATATGGTTAAATCAACAAATCGCTACTACCTCTATTACTCAACTTTGTAGTCAATTAGAAACTTCAACAGGAGTTTTATTAAGTCCCTCAGGGCTAAGCCCTGCCGCTGCATGAAGCCCACTCATAATCGAACCAAGGAATCACTTGCCGCCCGTTGACTAATCCAAATGAAAATAGCAGCTAATTCTGATCCAGAAAACTTAAGTCTTCGCCTTATAAATCCTATTTCTCTTGCAAGTTCTTCTAAGAATACAGGTGTAACATATCGTTGTAATTATTCTGCAAATGGTAATAATTCATCTTGAATCGAGAGATTCATAAGAAAACATCATCCTTTCTAATTTAGCTTGTTTAGAAAAGGTAACGTTTTTTTGATATTTGAGGGTATTAAAATCACCTGAGTTGATGGTTATGTATGGTGACCCCATAACCAAAGAAGTAAGAAGATATTTAGAAGTGCATTAAATTTTGAGGAAGTGCTTGTGAACCGTATCATAAATAAATCAGGTTTTGTATGTTCGATTTTTAAATAATACCCGAGAAGGAGTGGGTTGCAGTTATAGTAATACTCTATTTTTTGTATTTCTATAATAGATATTTTTTAAAAAAACAGAATTATCTTGACAGTTATTAAATGGATTGATAAGGTTATAAAAAAATATTTCTTATCCAGAGAGGTGGAGGGACTGGCCTTATGAAACCTCAGCAACAGGTCTGCTTAAGTAGACACTGTGCTAATTCCAGCGGGTGATAATCCTGATAGATGAGAGCTTCCGTTTTTATTTGTCAGTAGCGCCCTCTTTTTTAGAGTGCGCTTTTGTTTTTTCTGGATAGTAACTAAAGGAGATTAGAAATGGAGAACAAAAATGGGCAAGAATTTCAAAGGAAAATGCAAGCACGTCATTTAGTCATGCTATCACTTGGTGGAGTGATTGGAACTGGCTTATTCTTAAGCTCGGGTTACACTATTCAACAAGCTGGACCGTTTGGAACAATTCTATCCTATCTGATTGGTGCGCTAGTGGTTTATCTAGTTATGCTATGTTTAGGCGAGCTTTCCGTACATATGCCTGAAACGGGCGCATTTCATAGTTATGCAGTTAAATACATTGGACCGGGTACAGGGTATACAGTAGCCTGGTTGTATTGGTTAACTTGGACTGTTGCTTTAGGTTCTGAATTTACAGCCGCAGGATTACTTATGAAGCGATGGTTTCCATCGGTTAATATTTGGGTATGGAGTGCTCTTTTTGCCATTTTGATCTTTGTATTAAATATCCTGACTGTTAAATTTTTCGCCGAATCCGAATTTTGGTTTTCATCGATAAAGGTTATAGCTATTGCGATTTTTATTGTTTTAGGAGTAGCGGCAATGCTAGGTTTTCTCCCAATGACTTATTCAAAAGCAGCACCATTCTTTTCTAATTTTACAAGTGGAGGTTTATTTCCTCATGGTGCTACGGCCATTATGATGACCATGCTTGCGGTTAATTTTTCTTTTTCGGGAACAGAATTAATAGGCATTGCAGCTGGAGAAACAGCGAACCCGGAAAAAATGATACCGAAGGCCATTCGAACTACTCTGTGGAGATTGATCATCTTTTTTGTAGGAACGATTGTTGTTTTATCTGCGTTATTGCCTATTTCTGATGCAGGGGTATTAGAGAGCCCTTTTGTTGCAGTTCTAGAACGAATTGGGGTGCCATATTCAGCTGACATAATGAATTTCGTTATCTTAACAGCCATTTTATCTGCGGCAAACTCAGGCCTTTATGCCTCTTCTAGAATGCTTTGGTCGCTTGCTAATAAGAATACGATATCCCCGATTTTTGGGAAAATGACGAAGCAAGGTGTTCCAATCAACGCCGTCATTTTCAGTATGATGGGTGGAGCTTTGGCTTTGCTCTCAAGTATTGTGGCACCAGATACTGTCTATATCGTACTTGTTTCCATTTCCGGTCTAGCAGTAGTTATAGTTTGGATGAGTATTAGCGCTTCCCAGTTCCTATTTCGCAGACAATTTTTGAAAGAAGGAAATTCTGAAAAGGACTTGATTTATCGCACACCACTATATCCATTAGTACCAATTGCTTCTTTTATCCTTTGTCTGGCATCGTGTATTGGAATTGCATTTGATCCAACACAGAGAATTGCCTTATATTGCGGCATACCGTTTATTTTGTTTTGCTATGGAAGTTATTATCTAACAAAAAATCTAAAAAAGAGGGGTGTAGATTATGTCGAACAAAATCAACCCAATTGATGCTATTTTATCCCAACATTCCATTATGCTTCTTGACGGAGCATTAGCTACTGAATTGGAGGCGCATGGATGTAATTTGGACGATCCCCTTTGGTCGGCACGTGTGTTACTAGAAAATCCGGAACTAATTTATCAGGTTCATTCGGACTATTTTCGTGCTGGAGCAGACTGTGCCATAACAGCAAGCTATCAAGCTACTATTAGTGGTTTTTCCGCGCGTGGAATACAAGAACAGGAAGCTTTGGAATTAATTAAAAAAACGGTGTTACTTGCAAGAAGGGCAAGAGATGATTTTTGGAAGGAAAATACGCAAACGAATAGGCCTAAACCATTGGTTGTTGCATCAGTTGGGCCGTACGGAGCTTACCTTGCAGATGGTTCAGAGTATGTAGGCAACTATGTTGTGACAGATAAAACATTAGCAGACTTTCACCGTTCGAGAATGTCTGCGTTAATCGAAGCAGGTGCAGATCTATTGGCATTTGAAACGATCCCTTGCCTGCAAGAAGCAAGAGTATTAGATACATTATTGCGTGAGTTTCCAGAAACATATGCGTGGCTTTCCTTTTCGCTAAAAAATGAGAAAGAGATTAGTGAAGGTGTGAAACTAGTGGAGTGTGCACGAGTTTTTGAGAAAAGTGAACAAATTGTAGCGATAGGCATTAATTGTGCACCAGTAACTGTTGTGACTGGTGCAATCCAAGAGTTGAGGGCAAACACAAAAAAACCAATTATTGTTTATCCAAACTCTGGTGAAACTTATAATCCAGAAACAAAAACATGGCATGGTCATGAACAATGTAACACGTTGGATATTCAATCTGAAGAATGGTACCAAGCAGGTGCACGTTTAATAGGCGGATGCTGCAGAACGACACCTTATCACATTGAGGAGATATCGAACAAGTGGCGTTCTTCCGAGTTTTTCTATTCGAACGAAGCAAAACAGTAATGTAATGGATGATAATCTAACTTTGTGTGTATTTTCATGATTTTTCTTGTTCAGGAATCTACAGTTACGTCTAGTGGCACAAAAAGTCTTTTTAGAGACACAAATGTGGATAGTAGCCTCGGGAATCCAGTGGACTTTTGGGTACCTTAGGTATGGAAAAGAATCAGGGAAAATAAAAACTGTTAGTTTAATCGACATGGTAGACAACATGCTGAACCTTTTAATGAAGATGTAGTTGATCCAATTGAAGGTGAAGGAGACCATTTATTCGTAATTAAAGTTAACGAAGAGGTTAATTTAGTTATTCAAAAAATAGTTCAATAACTATATGAAAATTTGTTGTAGTAGTAAATGTAGTCATATTGTTGTAAAAAAGGATAGATGTAAACAGGTATACTCTCCTGTTCATCTATCCTTTCCTTTTTACATACAATATTAAAATCCAAATTAGTTCCTTTTAGGAAGGTACCAATATGAACAAGACATTTAAATACATTTTAATCTTCTTTTGTGCAGTATTTTATATTGCAATGGTTTGTGGGATTATTTATATAAACTTTGTTCAAGATCATTTTATTCCTCCAAGCAGGAAATCTAAGATTGAACATAAACATTTATAATTAGGTATAAGGAGAGCTGTACAAGATACTCTTGATTTCCCAAGATTATGAGGATAATATTTTTGATACTGTTTAGCTTCATCTAAAATGAAGAAGAACGTCACGTTTACACATTCTTTTTCTACCGAATCCATATCCTAAGTTTCTATACCATAATGTTTAAAATAATCACCAAAGTCATTAGTGAATCTTTTTTCTCCATCCGTTCCAGTAATTCGTTTATATTGCAATTCTTTAAACGATTTCATTTCAAGTCGGCAAGTTTCTTCTAACCACTCATATCGTTGCTTAACTGCTTCCGTCTTATTTTCATACCAATCCTCATGCCCTTCATAATATTTCTTCATACATTCAGGTCTCTGTTTATTTCTTAAATAGCTTGGCAATTAAACCAAATTTACGTTATTTCTTTGCGGAAATAGGTTGAAACCAACTATCCCTATCATTTAACTGAACTTCAAAAACATATATAGGCTGTGAGAAGCCTTTTGTATCAGTATAGTAATCTATATTATATTTTGTGATGAATAATGTATCACCTGCTTTGAAAGATCCTATAGGATCAAATTCTCCTTGTTTCAGTTTTTGAAATGCTTCCTTTGGAGAAAGAATTTCAACATCTCGAACATGTGATTTTTTTGTACCGTAATATTTGTAAACAGGCATTTTGTTCTCTGCGTCTTTTAACTCTATTGATGTTTTTATAGTAACTTGAGACATATCATTTTTTGTAATGGGATCAATAGGCATATTTCCAAATTCCTTTATTTGATACGAAATTATTATTCCGAGTGCGACGAAACTTACTGTAATGGGAAGGTATAAATATTTGATTATTTTTGTATCTGTTTCATTTTTTTTCAAAAATATAAGAACTATGTTTAACACAGAATATCCTAGCATCATGCCTAAAGTATTATGAAGTAAATCTGCTAGTTCCATACTTCCTCGTTGCAGTGTAAATTCAAGAATTTCAATCAATAAACTTGCTATAATTGAGATAATTAACATCCATTTTGGTTTTTGAAAAACCTTACTAAATAAAGGGAATAAAATTCCTAAAGGAAAAAGCATACCTATATTCACAATGATATGGAAAAAGGAAGTAAATGAAAATGTATTCCATGCTTTTTTATAAACACTAAGTACATCAAAATCAATGGTTCTTGCAAAGGCCATATCATCTGAACGACCAAATGAAGTAGCTGATAATGCAAGGGAATAGTATCCTGTTATTAAAACAAACAATATAATTTGTTTTACAGTTAGTTTTTTTTCTCTTTTATATATCTTTTTGTATACTACAAAATAACTAAAAACAAATACAAGTAGTAACAAGAGTGTGAGTAGTATCGTAGGAATCGCATAACTAGCGATTAGATTGAAAATAACGTTCATTTTACACCTCTGTTTTTATGAATATAATTTTGTACATATGCATTTTATATAGTGATTACTAATACAACAATCGAGCTTTGAATCTTCAAAGGCTCGCAAAAGATGTAGGATTTATTCGTTAGGGAAGTAATTTTAAACAAGGCTGAATAAGATAAAATTTTCATGCCGTTAAAAAAACGATAATGTTTAAAAATACGAGCTGAATTTACATAAATAACTGTCAAGAGATAAAATTTTTGTTTTGGGGGTTCCTGAAAATATTAGCTTGATGGGCATAGGGTACAGCCCAGTAATTGATAAATCGCCTTTCTTGTTTTTCTCTCTATTTTTTTGTTGCTTACATTAGAAATGCTAAACTGTATAATGACTCATATTAAACTTATAAATAGACTTGTTAGTAACTTTTCATACTAATTATTCCTTTCTTCATGCTGTAATACTTAATAGACAACCTAAACAATAAAGTTGTTCCACATTTACAAAAAAATAATTAAATATAAGATGAAATAGGCTACATAAGGAAGGGTTATATGTTACATACAAAAAGACGTTATTGTTTCTATTGATTTCTCAGAAAGAATAACGTCTTTTTTTTAGGGGTTATTTTGTCTTGTTAGCTTGATATCGATGTGGTTCTACCCCTTATAAAGGGTATTTAATCTTAATTTTTTTTTGCAAAAGTTTTGACAACATATTTAAGCGCTATATAATAAGAAAATTCTGGATTCAAACTTTCTATTTTTGGTACGTTTAATTTATAGAAAACAGATAATAACATAATTTTCTCAATAAGTAATATTCTTATTTCAATACAAAATTCTTACAATTGATGCTATACCTGTATTAAGGGGAGCGTTTTAGTTAATTAGGGAGAAAAATTGTAAAAATGATATGGGAGGAACAAAAAATGTCATTGAAAAAGAAATTAGGTGTTGGAGTGGTTTCAGCCGCTCTTGGTATGTCTTTAATTGGTGGGGGAACTTATGCATATTTTAGCGATCAAGTTGTAACAAATAATACATTTGCTGCAGGTACATTGGATTTAGCTATGCAACCAACTACTTCACTTAACTTAGAAAATTTAAAACCTGGGGACAAAATATTAAAGAAATTCAATTTAAAAAATAGTGGTACATTAGATATTAAAGATATCATGATGAAAATAGACTATACTGTAAACGACTTAAAACAAAATAATACTACAGAAGATTTCGGTAAACATATTAAAGTACAATTTCTTTGGGATTGGGATCCTGCAAAAAGCCCTGCATACGAGACAACCCTTGCAGAACTAAAATCACAAAGTTCAGAGATTGTCTCCCAAAAAGTATTTCATTCTAAGTGGACTGAAACAGGGGGGTTAAAACCTGGGAAAATGGATTGGTTTTGGATAAAGTTTATATTTGAGGATAACGGAACAGATCAAAACGTTTTCCAAGGGGATAGTATTGCGCTAAAAATGGAGTTCCAAGCCAATCAAACAGAGGGAAAAGAAAGATAATATTACAAAAGTATTGTTGTGAAAATGTAAAACTGAGCTTATAATTTTTTATAATTTGTAAAATTGACCATCAAATATCCATATAAAAAACCAGTGATATTAGTACATGTGTATAATATCACCGGTTTTTTTGAGTATAACATTTTATATGTTTTGTAAAACTATTTTTCTTTCGGAAGTACAATTCTTTTATACAATTGAACTGTAATCAAGTAGTAAATTAAGTAAATCACTACGAAAATGACAAGTGGCAACCAAATTCGAAAATACGGATCAATCAAAAGCGGACCGAACATGTTCATACCAACTAATATATGAGCAATACCAACAATTGCCGGTACTAAGAATATGAAGAATAACTCTTTATAAATCGATTGTGTTAATAACTCCTGGCGGACACCAATTTTACGAAGCATTTGATAGCGTTTGCTATCTTTCGATGCGCCAGATAGAATTTTAAACATTAGGCAACTTGCCATCATTGCTAAGAACGCAATTCCAACGAAGAAGCCCATAAACATGAATCCACTGGCCATACCATGACTCTGATTATACATTTGATACGTACTACCTAATTCTTCCGCTTTCACATTTTTATATTTCGCTACCTGTAATTCATCAAGTTTTTTCCATTCTTTTAAGTGTGCTCCAAAATCATCTGTTTTCCCAATAAACACAGTATTTTCTTTATTCTTCATACTATCGTATAAGTTTTGGCGTATAATTTTTATTTCATGATCAGGATACATATAGGTTGGCTGGATTATGAAGAAAGCTTCTTTCCATTGTTTTGTTTTCGTATCATCGTTATACAGTTTATACAGTTGTTTTGGCAATGTAAATGCATCCTTAGGAAATTCCTCTGAAACTTTCATCTTCTTCCTATTTTCACTATCTTGTGCTAAAGGACGATTTTTCTCTACATCTTCTTTTATATAATACACATATTGATCATCTACTTTGTAGCGATATTCAAACTTCTCTTGAAATAAGATGTCACTCAAAATTTTCTTCTCTTCCGCTGTTGGATTATGAATGACTGAATCGTAAATTTTTTCTTTATCAATCGTCTTTAGAACGTTATTTTTAAATGCCATACCACACGCAATTCCACCAGCGCCAAGAGCCACTAGGATTGCTACCGTTGCAAGCACCCGTGTTAGACTATTAATTCGGAAATTCAATTGTGCAAAAGTAAAAGCATTCAGCCCTTTTTCACGACGTTTTTTATTACTCTTTATCTTGTTAAGCATAACTGGGAGAAGTGATCCAAATAACATGTAAGTACCGACTGTTGCTGTGATTAATCCAATACCCATGAATCTAGGTACGGTTAATAGCTCTTTTTCCTGTAAATGTGCTATATGGATCAGTGATGCATACCCAATACCTAGCAAAATCAGACCAAGGAATGTAACTACACCTGTCATTTTTCTTTTTACAGCGATACGCTCTGTTTTTGCATCTGCATGTACAAGTTGTAATACAGAAATACGAGATAATTTCATACTATTCATGATTGCTGATACTATAAATAGTGTAAAGAAAAAGAGGCAAGTAACAATCATAGATGGAATATAAAATGCTTTATAATCTTCACCAGAGAATTCCAACTGCTTCATTAATAACTGACCAATACCTTCTGCAAGCCCTACACCAACTGCGATTCCGATTGCAAGAGATGCGGCACCTATTACGATTGTTTCGATAAACATAAGTAAGGTAACTTTATACTTTTTTGCCCCTAACATCATGTACATACCAAATTCTTTTTGGCGAAGAGATAATAAGAAGGAATTTGCATATAAAATATAGAAAAACGTTACAATCGCTAATAAAAAGGAACCGATTTGGAATGCAATTGCAACCGTATCAGCATGTGGATTGGATTCAAGGAACGCTTTATTTAGTGATAACGTTTGAAACATATAAAAAGTTGAAATAGAGACAATCAGACCAATAAGTAAAACAATGTAATCTTGCAACTTACTTTTTAGGCCTGACATAGAAAGCTTAAATAACATGATTGAACTTCCTTCCTTACTCTTTTTGTGTGCCTAAGTTTGCAAGCACGTCTAAAATTTCTTTATAGAATTCTTCACGGGTACCACCACGATGAATTTCTTTATATAACTCACCATCTTGAATGAATAAAATACGCTGACAGTAACTTGCGCTGTAAGGATCATGTGTAACCATCATAATGGATACACCTTGCTTTTTATTTAAGCTTGTCATAGCCTCAAGTAAACTCGATGCATTTTTAGAATCTAGAGCTCCAGTCGGCTCGTCCCCCAAAATAATTGCTGGTTCATGAACTAACGCACGTGCTGCTGCGGAACGTTGCTTTTGTCCACCAGATACTTCAGAAGGATACTTTTGAAGTATCGCTGTAATACCTAACATATCAGCTACTTTTTCTACTTTCTGTCCAATATTTCGTGATGAAACACCTTGAAGGGAAAGTGGAAGAGTGATGTTTTCGTAAATAGATAAGTTCTCCAATAAGTTGAAGTCTTGGAAAATGAATCCTAACTTTTGTGAACGGAAATCAGAAAGCTCACCTTGTTTCATTTTCGTAATATCTGTTCCTGCAATTTCAACAACGCCGTCCGTTGCTTTATCTAACGTTGAAATTACATTTAATAATGTCGTTTTACCAGAACCAGATGGTCCCATAATTCCGACAAACTCACCCTCTTGAATTGAGAATGAAACACCTTTTAACGCATGTGATTGGTTCTCACCTTTTTTACCGTACACTTTTTGGACGTTTTTCACGTCTACAACTGGTTGTATCATATATATCCTCCTACGTTTTTTTCATTTCTTTAAAATAAGTTTCTATTCATATTTGCCACTAACAAAATAGTCATGTTGCATCTACTTTTTTCATAAGGCTGTTACGATGTATCCAATTGAAAGCCGTAAAGAAAATTTTTTTTTTAATTTCTCCACTTACCTCATTGCTTTGAATACATACATGATAAACTATGAAAATTAGGAAACACCCTGTAAAATCCTTAAGAATTCTTAAGTTTTATAAAAAAAGACTTATGGAACCTGTAATTCCATAAGCCAATCTATTTGATCGGATTTTCAACAATAAAGGATATCCAACCTTCTTTATATTCTGCATGTATATTACCATGATGAAGTTCAACAATTCTTTTTGAGATAGCAAGCCCCAGACCATTTCCCTGGTCATCTTTTCTTGCCTTGTCCCCCCTGAAAAACCTTTCAAACAATTTATTTGGATCGCTAACAGGCGGTCTCTCGACTTTATTTGACACTTTCAAAATTGCTTTGTTACCTACTAATTCAAGACATACGGATAATTTGGAAGGTTTTATGCTGTACTTTATCGCATTCATAAACAGATTTTCATATACACGTACCATTTTTTCTACATCCATGAAAATAGGTATTGTTTCTTCCGTTATTGATTTTTGAACGATTAAACTCTTCTTTTCAAATATAGGAATGTATTCTCCAACTATTTGCTCCAACAAACCTGATAAATCAACTTCATTAAAGTTTAACTTAGCATCGATGCCTGATAAACGAGTATATTCAAACAGTTCATCAATTAAATATTTCAATCTCTTTGATTTTAAATAAGTGGTTTCAAGGTATTCCTGTAATTGTGTTACACTATCGTATTGTCCTCTTTTTAATAAATCTATATAACCAATAATAGATGTCAACGGTGTGCGTAAGTCATGAGATACGTTAGTTATGAGTTCATTTTTTGTACGTTCTAATCGTCTTTCTTGTTCAAATGTATTTTCCAATTCCTTAGACATATAGTTGATATTTTGGGCAAGTTGGGTCAATTCGTCCTTCCCCTTAATCCCAATTGTCAAACCCAGTTTTCCATTGGCAATATCATTTACATTATTCGAAATGAGCTTCAAATATACTATTTTCTTTCGAACCAATATCAAAAAAAGTATGATAAAGGTAAAGATTGCGAACGCGAATAAGAAAAACAATGCCAAATTGGCTTCAAACATACCAAATTCTTCGTGTTTAACAAATAATGGATCTATGATGTATACCAAAATGAGGATTGTTAAACCAAATGAAATAAAAAAACTAACTGCAACAGCACAAAGAAGTTTTATAATGATCTTATTTCTAAACCTAACATTCTTCATATTTTATATCCAATTCCCCACACAGTTTTAATATAAATGGGATGTTTAGAATCCTCTTCTATTTTGTCTCTTATTTTTGTAATATGCACCATGACGGTATTGTCTGATTTATAAAAAACCTCTTCCCAAACTGCTTCATATATTTTTGCTACACTCAGGACAATCCCTTTATTGCGGGCAAGTAGTTCGAGAATAGCAAACTCTTTTGGAGTTAACCTTGTTTCTTTTCCTCTTATCCATACTTGACGTGTATCTGTATTCACGGTTAAGTCACCAATTTCTAGAATGCTTTTATTATGTTCTATTGATGAATTGTATTTTTTAAACCTTCTTAATTGGGATTTTACCCTAGCGATTAATTCCAATGGGTTAAACGGTTTTGATAAATAATCGTCTGCACCAGAGGCTAGACCCTGAATTTTGTCTATATCCTCAGATTTTGCAGATAGCATGATGATAGGTATATTGCGGTCTTCCCTAATCTTCATACACGCTTCAATACCATCCATATTAGGCATCATAATATCTAAAATAATCAAATCAAACTCCTTTTCTTCTAACAGTTGTAAAGCTTCCATAGCATCTTCTGCCTTTTGAGTTTTCAGGCCTTCATTTTCCAAATAAGCAGAGATAAGATTTCTAATTTCTTTATCATCATCGACAATAAGAATTTTTGATTCCATATGATTCCTCCATATTTTTTCTCGTATAAAACAGCTAAAGACATAAGCAGGTGAGACATTTGTATCTTCTTTTTTTCTTAAGCTTGCAAATGAAAGACAAGAAATAACATACTGTATATACGTAATATCGTTCTCCCTAATATATTGTTCAATATTTGCTACTGATCCATATACAATTAATAAGTTCCCTTTTTCTTTTAATTTTGCTTTTAGTAAAATTAAAAATTTCTTATTATTTTCTACTAATAAAATAATTGTCTTGAGATTTCTTCTTTTAATTAATTTTTCTGTGAATACACCTGTACTCAGTCCATATTTGACAATATAATTTACTTTCTTCAAATCAATTCCTTCAATTTTTTTGTCTCCATGAAACCTTGAACTTGGAATATCTGCATCAACTGATTTTTAGTACATTATATACAGAAATAAGAAAGCGAATTGTTTTCATACCTAGTCATCCTACAGGTTTGAACTCATAATCATACTCTAGAGTCCAAAACTTAAGAAAAAGGGGGAAAAGTTCTTAAGAATTCTTAAGCTTTCTATAACATTTTATCATAAGAATATATGACAACTCTTAAAATGTTAGCGGTATCTCCCATAACACTTACTATTCGTCAATCCGAAGAACAAAAAGAACTTGTAGGAATTCCTACAAGTTCTTTTTTAGATAATGTAAAAAAGTTAAAGTAAACTATCTCATAATTTGAATCGGAGCAAACACTATAACTACGGGTTGATTATATTATATACAAAATCTTAACGTAAGCACTTTTAATATTTGAAAATTTCGCTAATTTAAAATAGGAGAATAAATAACGGTCTTAACCCCTGAAAATCCTAATTTATCATTTTGAACAAAACGTTTTAAATCTATATTTATATCGTAATAATTTATAAAAATATAAGTATAGTTAAATAGAGAAGAATGGTGTATTCTTACTGTAAAACTTATATATATATTGTTTTTTTATTCATCTACTTTTCAATCCCTCTATTTACAATGATTTGAATGTATATATAGTAAATTCAATGTTTAAGGGGAAATGAAAGTAAACTAATGAATAATAATTTACATTAGATATCTTTAAAAAGTGTTAAAAAAACGACCTTTAATCAATCCTTTTTTCTAAAACCACAGAAAAGATAAGTACTATAGTTAACACGATTATAACCCTTATTTCACTTCCATCACTTACAAAAAATGAATACAAAGTATAAATTAAAATTAATATTCCATACATAATTTTGTACAATGAACTTCCACCTTTTCCTATATATATTTTAGTATAAAAGTTTAATTCAAGTCCTAGATTAAAATAAAAATAAACAGCACCTGTGATATACACAAAGTGCTTTTCTCTTGTCAATTTATCTATTTTCACTATACTTATCTATTTTCTTCTTATAACTCAAACTTCTTAAAACCGTACTTTTAGCTTGTTGCAATTCATTTTATTTATATGAAATATGTTTTATCTGTCTGTACATCTTCAACATTTTCTCCATCTACTAATAATCTCCTGTACTTAAAAGATTGCCCTGTTAATACTGTTGTAACCCCCTCCTTTTGTTTAATTACTTGTATCATAAAACAAGTATCTGAAGTTTATATGTAGTCTATCTAGAGTCTATGTAGATTTAAAAAA
>Ga0268252_1000976_pt1 | contig 17109 bp, 16 predicted proteins | sample AgamicMgSfrz_FD_200244 | JGI IMG/M metagenome (GOLD analysis project Ga0268252, IMG submission 200244) | Agave microbial communities from Guanajuato, Mexico - Mg.Sf.rz (v2) (version 3) | ecosystem: Host-associated > Plants > Phyllosphere > Phylloplane/Leaf | place: Guanajuato, Mexico | collected... | reverse complement strand
GTCGAGCGCCTGCGCGCCGATATGGCCGAGGATCGCGATGCTTTCGGTCAGCACGTCGCCGTTCGCCGTGACGAACGCCGGCGTCTCGGCGACCGGGTTCAGCGCGAGGAACGCGTCGCTCGTCACGGCGCCCGGCATCGTGATGCGCGACAGCCGGTACGGGCGGCCGGTCCATTCGAGCGCGACGATCGAGCCGAACGAGCAGCCGGCGGGAATACCGTAGAGAAGGATCGGGGACATCGGGGAATTCCACAGAAGTTGAACGAGCAGTCATGCTCCCATGGCGAACGATGGCGCAGTAGCCGCTAAAATCGAAACCCATCGTTTCTTCATATGGACGCTGGCAATGAATCTGAACGATCTCTACCTGTTCGTGCAGGCGGTGGAGGCCGGCAGCATGTCGGCGGCCGCGCGCCGGCTCGACCTGCCGAAATCGACGGTCAGCAAGCGCGTGGCCGAGCTGGAACGCACGCTCGGCGCGCGGCTCGTGCATCGCACGTCGCGCAGCTTCCGGCTCACGCCGGTCGGCGCCGAATTCTTCGAGCATGCGCGCGCCGCCGTGATCGAGGCCGACAGCGCGCGCGACGCGGTGCTGCGGCAGGCCGCCGAGCCGGCCGGCGTCGTGCGGATCACGAGCTCGGTGCCGGTCGCGCAGCACATCCTCGCGCCGTGCCTGCCGGCGCTGGCGATCACGCACCCGAAGCTGCTGTTGCAGATTCATGCGAGCGACCGCCTCGTCGACATCGCGCAGGAAGGCTTCGACATCGCGGTGCGCAGCCATTTCGCGCCGCTGCCCGATTCCGCGCTCGTGCAACGGCCCCTCGCGGCGTCGCCGATCGTCGTCGTGGCCGCGCCGGCCTATCTCGCGCGGGCCGGCACGCCCGACACGCCGGCTGATCTCGCGCAGCACGACGGGCTCCACCCGGGCCCGCAGCCGTGGCGGCTGCAGCGCGGCGGCGATGCCGTCGACGTGACGCCGCGCCTGCGGCTGCAGGCCGACGAATCGACGCTGCTGCTACAGGCCGCGACGGCCGGCCTCGGCCTCGCGTGCCTGCCCGACTGGATCGCCGGCGCCGCGCTCGCGTCCGGCGCGCTCGTGCGCGTGCTGCCCGGCTGGTGCGCCGGCACCGTCACGACGACGCTGCTGATGCCGCACCGGCGCGGCCAGTTGCCCGGCGTGCGCGCCGCCGTCGAGTTTCTCGCGCAGCACGTGGCGCGCCATCACGGCAGCGGCAGCACGATCGAGCCGCGCGCGTGACCGTATTTCGCCGGATCGATTCAAATGCTGAATCGATCAAGTCAGCAATTGGCATGAAAGCGCAAATTTCGACATGACAGAATGGCCCGGACGCCCCACCTGCCTCGGCGTCCGGTGCCCGGCCTCCCGCCGGCGGCATCGACACATACAACGCGCGCACCGACGCGCCTGCCGCACGACGGCGCCTTCCGCCCCTCGGAGGAGACAAGTCATGGATCCGCTTCACGCGCTGCCGGCGTCCGCGTCGGCAACGGCCCGGCGCACCCGCGTGCGCTGGCTGGTGCTGGCCGTCCTGTTCGCGGTCACGACGATCAACTACGCGGATCGCGCGGCAATCGCGATCGCCGGCCCGAGCCTCGCCCGCGCGCTGCACCTGAGCCACGTGCAGATGGGCTTCATCTTTTCCGCGTTCGGCTGGTCGTACGTGATCGCGCAATTGCCGGGCGGCTGGCTGCTCGACCGCTTCGGGTCGCGCATCGTCTACGCATTCAGCATCTTCTTCTGGTCGCTGTTCACGCTGCTGCAAGGCGGGATCGGCTTCTTCGGCGGCGCGGCCGCGTTCGCGCTGCTGTTCGGGCTGCGCTTCCTGGTCGGCGCGGCCGAAGCGCCGTCGTTCCCGGCCAACAGCCGGATCGTGTCCGCGTGGTTCCCGGCGCCCGAGCGCGGCACCGCGTCGGCGATCTTCAACGCCGCGCAGTACGCGGCGACCGTCGTGTTCGCGCCGCTGATGGGCTGGCTCGTGCACGCGTTCGGCTGGCAGTCGGTGTTCGCGGTGATGGGCGTGCTCGGCTTCGCGTTCGTGCTGGTGTGGAACCGCACGATGTACGACCCCAAGGACCACCCGACCATCAACCGCGCGGAACTCGACTACCTCGCCGAAGGCGGTGCGCTCGTCAACATCGACCAGTCGACCGGTGGGCGCGACGGCGGCCCGTCGCTGCGCCACGTGAAGGCGCTGCTGAGAAACCGGATGCTGGTCGGCGTGTACGTCGCGCAGTACTGCATCAACGCCCTCACCTACTTCTTCATCACGTGGTTCCCCGTTTATCTGGTGCAGGCGCGCGGGATGTCGATCCTCAACGCGGGGCTCGTCGCATCGATCCCCGCCGTGTGCGGCTTCCTCGGCGGGATTCTCGGCGGCATCGTGTCCGATGCGCTGCTCAGGCAGGGCCGGTCGCTGTCGGTCGCGCGCAAGGTGCCGATCGTGATCGGCATGCTGCTGTCGATGTCGATGATCGTCTGCAACTACACCGATTCGCACGTGATCGTCGTGGTGTTCATGGCGCTGTCGTTCTTCGGCAAGGGGCTCGGCGCGCTCGGCTGGGCCGTCAACGCCGACACCGCACCGCGCCAGATCGCCGGCCTGAGCGGCGCGCTGCTCAACACGTGCGGCAATCTTTCCAGCATCACGACGCCGATCGCGATCGGCTATATCGTCGACCGCAGCGGCTCGTTCAACGGCGCGCTCGTCTATGTCGTCGCGCACGCGCTCGTCGCCGTGATCTGCTACCTGTTCGTCGTCGGCGAGATCCGCCGCGTCGAGCTTCAATGAACGGCGCGGGCCGCGCCGGCGCACCCCGCGGCCCGCACGCCACCGGAACCAGGAGCGAACCGATGTCCGAACCCAGCCGTGCCGGCACCCCGCGCGTCACGCGCATGCAGGTGATTCCCGTCGCCGGCCGCGACAGCATGCTGCTCAACCTGTGCGGCGCGCACGCGCCGTATTTCACGCGCAACCTCGTGATCCTCGACGACAGCAGCGGGCACACGGGCGTCGGCGAAGTGCCGGGCGGCGAAGGCATCCGCCATGCGCTCGAACGCATGACGGATCTCGTCGTCGGCCAGTCGATCGGGCGCTACCAGGCGACGCTCAACGCGGTGCGCGCGGCGCTGTCCGGCGCGGGCGCCGGTGCCGGCCGCACGATCCGCCACGAAGTGACGTCGGCCGGCGAGGCGGCGGTGCTGCGCCAGCCGCACGAGATCAACCTGCGGCTCGACAACGTGATCACCGCGATCGAAGCCGCGTTGCTCGACCTGCTCGGCCAGCACCTCGACGTGCCGGTCGCGGCACTGCTCGGCGAAGGCCAGCAGCGCGACGCGGTGCCGATGCTCGCGTATTTGTTCTACATCGGCGACCGGCGCCGCACCGATCTGCCGTATCGCGACGAGGCGCAGGCCTCGGACGCCTGGTTCCGGCTGCGCAACGAGGAGGCGCTCACGCCGGCCGCGATCGCGCGGCAGGCCGAAGCCGCGGTCGAGCGCTACGGTTTCGCCGATTTCAAGCTGAAGGGCGGCGTAATGGCCGGCGCCGACGAGATGGAAGCGATCGCGGCGATCAAGACGCGCTTTCCCGACGCGCGCGCGACGCTCGACCCGAACGGCGCGTGGTCGCTCGACGAGGCCATCGCACTGTGCCGCGGGCAAGGCCACCTGCTTGCGTATGCGGAAGATCCGTGCGGGCCGGAAGCCGGCTATTCGGGCCGCGAGGTGATGGCCGAATTCCGCCGCGCGACGGGGATTCCGACCGCGACCAACATGATCGCGACCGACTGGCGGCAGATGGATCACGCGGTGCGGCTGCAGGCGGTCGACATCCCGCTCGCCGATCCGCATTTCTGGACGATGCAGGGCTCGGTGCGGCTCGCGCAGCTGTGCCGCGACTGGGGGCTCACGTGGGGTTCGCACTCGAACAATCACTTCGACGTGTCGCTCGCGATGTTCACGCATGCGGCGGCAGCCGCGCCCGGCACGATCACCGCGATCGACACGCACTGGATCTGGCAGGAGGGCGATGCGCGGCTCACGCGCGAACCGCTCGCGATCGTCGGCGGCAAGGTGGCCGTGCCGGAACGGCCGGGGCTTGGCATCGAGCTGGACATCGCGCAGGTCGAGGCCGCGCATGCGCTGTACAACGCGGTGGGTGGTACGGCGCGCGACGATGCGGTCGCGATGCGTTATCTGGTGCCGGGGTGGACGTATGATCCGAAGCGGCCGAGTTTGGGGCGGGTTTAGGGCAGAGTGGCGGGACGGTGGCGGTTGCCAAACGCGGGAAACGGTCGCATCCTGCCGGCTGCCTTGATCGGCCCGCGTGGCGGACGGTCGGGTGCCCCCCGTCTATCCGCAACAGAACGCCATCCATGACGCCATCCGATCCAACACCGCGGCAGATCATCGTCTTCGTGCTGTATTCGGTGCTGTGCCTGCCCGCAAGCATGACCGTTGCCGGGTATGTCGCGACCCGGATCACGCAGAACGTATCGAATTTCGAAGGCGGCGCGGGCTATGCTGCGCTGTGGTGGATCATCATTCTGACTTGCGCATTCTATGGGCTGTCGATCGCCGTCTGCGCGCTGCTGCGGAAGAGGACCGCGGTGCTCGCGGTCATGACGGCGGGGTTCGCCGTGTTGGCGGTGCCGACGTTCAGGGTGATCTACGAATTGGCGACCTAGCGCGTCGGCCAATGGATCTGCAGAAAAACAAAAAGGCCCGATCTTGCTGAGACAGGGAGCAAATCCTTGCACGCACTCGGACTCATCTCTTTGCACTCCAACCGCAGAAATCAAAGGCCTCTGTAAAACGAATGTCGAGCAGGTGGAAGCAATTCTCTGCACTTTGTCCTAGCTGCACTGATTTCGTTGCACTTTGTGCACTTAGCGTGGTGGTGGGTATGGCGCGCTTCTGATGCAGGTCCCACTCGATACAGGTATGGTTACGTGGAATGGCAATCAGTCGACACGGGCTGCAGATGTGCATGCAGCGTACCTCTAGGCCAACCGCCATGGATCCCGATACCGCTCACGCCTCAACGCCGCCTAGTAGCGTCGATCAATTCATCTCGTCCTTGAATGATCGGGAGGCGCGAATCCACTGATCTCAGCACGACGCTTCGCCGTCGCCTTGCATATCGACATGCCAACGCTCGCGCAGTTGGCCGGCGTAGACCGCAATGCCGTTAGATCGGAGCGTATGCAGAGATTTCTTCAGGACGCGATCAAAGTCATCCAAGCTGCGGCCGATGTCTCCGGAGACGTACAGCGCGCGCTCTTTTGGTATCGCAACGAGCCGCTCTCTACCTTCGACGATAAGACAGCTGAACAGCTCGTGTCAGATGGGCGCACCGGCGATTTACTCCGCTACATCTCAGCGCTTAGGGAAGGAGCCGCCGGGTAGTACGTTGCGCGTCCGCACCTAGCAACCACTCTCACACTAGCGCGGATCCACGCCTGGTGACAGAAAACAGGGAACGGGGCGTATCGGTCTGGACGTTGTTCCGCGGTATGTTTCCGTCCCACCTCTTCAGTGCGCTGGCGATAAGTCGGCATTTTCCTTTCCGCCATCACACCGATAGTCGATCACGGGGAGCTTGCCTGCGCGAGTCGGGCAAGCAATGCCGGTCAACGTCGAGTTCATATGAACTTCTCCGTGAACCCTCCCCAAATGTCCTATCCTTCTATCGGCAATTACGCCACACGGGCGACGACGGAGGTAAAAAATGCCTGTTTATCTAAATCTAAATGGCGACTCGGGGATTTCATCATATGAGATGGGGCAGGACTTTATCAATGTGACATTTACCCAGGGGACGTTCCGAACTTACTCTTACACCTACGTAAGGCCCGGCGCCACGCACGTCGAGACAATGAAGAGACTCGCAGTTCAAGGCTATGGGCTTAACGCCTATATCAACAGCAATCCAGCCGTGAGAAATGGTTACGCGGCTAGGGCCTAGGAGAAAGCGCCGGGATCGGCCGGCGCGCGGTCTATTTGCCCGTTTGCTGGACCCGACTCAAAGTCGAAGAGGAGAGAGACGCCAACACCCAAGTCCGATTCGCAAATTGATCGCGACATTCGACAGTTCCTAGACGTGCGAATCGTCGAAGGGAAGCCCCAGAGGAACTCGTACCCAGTCGGTTTTTCGCCATGATGGTCAAGCATGTCCTGGACACTACGCCGGTCAACGTGCTCGAGAAAGCGACGGCGGCGTCGATCGCCTGAACTTCGACAATCACTGTCTCTGTAGTCTTCGGCAAAAGACACAAGGAGCCGGAATCTGCAATGAAGATTCAATCCGTTCGCATAAGAAACTTCCGCACGTTGAAAGATGTGACTATCCCCTTTGATTCCGTCACGACGTTCATTGGACCGAACGGCACTGGGAAGTCAACCGTGCTTCGTGCGCTCGACTGGTATTTTAACGGTAAGCCCGTCTCGCTGACAGAGAAGGACTGTTCCTTCGGGAGCACTACTGAGAACATTGAAGTTCAAGTCACGTTCGCCGATCTCACCGACAAGGACCGCGAAGCACTTGGTAAATACGCGCCGGACGGTGTTGCGACATTCACGGCATGGAAGCGCCGCTCACCTGACGGCTCAGAGGTGCTTTCGGCGAATGCGAAGGGCTTTCCAGAATTCAACGCAGTCAAAGCAGCAGGTAGTGCGGCAGCAAAAAAGGAACTGTATGCCGATCTCCGCAGTAGCCGTCCGGAACTAAATCTCCCTGCTGCCAATACAGGTACCGCCGTTGACCAGGCGATGACGGCCTGGGAGTCCTCCCATACTGGCCAGCTTGTCGATGCTCCCGAAGAGTTGCAAACCAATTTCTTCGGCTTCAACAGCGGCGGCAAGATGAGCGGCCTCTTCGACTTCGTCCTCGTCACGGCCGACCTTCGCGCTAGTGAGGAATCTACCGACAGCAAAGCAAGCATCATTGGGCGAATCCTTGAGCGTTCAGTTGATCGTGCTGCTGCTGACGATGCGATTGCAGCAATCGTCGAAGAGTCGCGCGCGAAGCAGCAGAAAGTCTATGAGGAAAAGTTCAAAACGCAGCTGGAAATCATGACGACGCGGCTCAACGGGGTCCTCACTTCTTACACACCAGGTCGGGCTGTCACGGTTTCGCCTGCGGATGTCGAACTCAAAGCCCCACGGACCACGTTCGAAGTGGCCGTGCTCGATGGCACAACTGAGACAGCTGTGGAACGACAGGGGCATGGTTTTCAGCGCACGCTTTTGATCTCGGCGCTCCAACTCCTGGCGCAGTCAGGTGCAGCGTCGGCCGACGGTGTGATCTGTTTAGCGATCGAGGAACCGGAACTATATCAGCACCCGATACAAGCCCAGACCTTTGCGAAGGTACTGAGGTCCCTCGCCGAGAATGCCAGCAAGCGCGTCCAAGTTACCTACGCGACTCATAGCCCCTACTTCCTCGAGGCTCGATATTTCAACCAGATCAGGCGCATGACGAGATCGTGTAACGATACGCCCGTGGTCACTGTTCATTTCGCCACGATCGACGAGGTGAAGACGAAGCTCAATGGAACGATAGATGCCGATCAGGTTGGTCGCCAGCTCGATGGCGTCGCCACAAATCGCCTCTCGGTCGCATTGTTCGCAGCACATGTGCTGCTGGTCGAGGGGGATACAGAGGGGGCCGTGTTCTACGGAATCGGCGACCGGGACGCCGTGGGTCGCCTCGAATCTCAGGGACTATCGATTATTTCGGCCGGAGGCAAAGGTGGAATCCCGCTTGCTCACGCCATTCTCACCTGTCTTGGGATTCCGACCTACGTACTCTTCGACGGAGACGGTGACTTCGAAGGACGAGCTAAAGCCGCAGGCAAGACTCAGACCGCTATAGATGGTGAGCGCACGAAGTTTTCGACAGAGAACCGTCGACTGCTGAAGTACCTCGGTGAAACAGAGGTTGATTTCCCATCGGAACAGGTCGGGGATCGTGTAGCGACGCTAAGCGACCACCTCGAGACCTACCTAGAGTCCAATTGGGCGGAGTGGGTCACGTCGTGTGCAGCGATTGAGACCGCTGCTGGAATCCAGCTCGCAAAAAATCAATATGCTTACCGAACTGCGACGCTTGAGGCGAGCGGAACTGTTCCGGAGATGCTCAAGCAGATCCTCACAAAGGCGGGAGGCGCGTAGACATGCATGAAATCATCTGCCCACACTGCGGGAAAGCATTCAAGATTGACGAAGCTGGTTACGCGGACATCCTGAAGCAAGTTCGCGACAGCGAGTTCGAAAAACAGTTGCACGAGCGGCTTGAGCTGGCGGAGCAGGATAAGAGAAACGCCGTCGAACTCGCTCAAACCAAGGGCGCCAGCGAATTGCAAAAGGCTGCCGCAGCGAAGGACGCCGAGATCCAGGAACTGAAGGCCAGGCTCGATGCCGGTGAGGTCGCGCGAAAACTCGCCGTGACCGAGGCCCTAAGCGCCGTAGAAAAAGAGCGAGACGCACTCGCAAACGAACTTGAGCAGGCGAAACAGGACAAGCAAGCTGCTTCTGATCTAGCCGAGATGAAGCTCGTTAGCGAACTGCAGAGAGCCGCCGCTACGAAGGACGCGGAGATCCAAGGCCTGAAGGCCAAGCTCGACGCCCTTGAGGTTGCGCAGAAGCTGGCAATTACCGAAGCAGTTGGCGTGGTCGAGAAAGAGCGAGATGAACTTAAGAGCGGCCTCGAGCGCGCGGAGCTTGAAAAACGACTCGCAGAGAACTCGCTCAAGGATAAGTACGAAACGCAGATCAAGGACCGAGATGACGCGATCGAGCGCCTCCGAGACATGAAGGTTCGCTTGTCGACCAAGATGGTCGGTGAAACCCTTGAGCAGCACTGCGAGACCGAGTTCAACCGCATTCGAGCGACGGCGTTTCCAAGGGCATATTTCGAGAAGGACAACGACGCGCGGACTGGCAGCAAGGGCGACTACATCTTCCGCGACTCGGACGAGGCGGGCACCGAGATCGTCTCCATCATGTTCGAAATGAAAAACGAGAACGATCGCACCGCGACGAAGAGCAGGAACGAGGATTTCCTGAAGGAACTCGACAAGGATCGCACTGAGAAGGGGTGCGAGTATGCAGTGCTGGTCTCCCTGCTCGAACCTGACAGTGAGCTCTACAACACCGGGATCGTCGATGTGCTCCACCGCTACCCGAAGATGTACATCGTGCGACCGCAGTTCTTTCTTCCAATCATCACACTTCTGCGCAATGCGGCGATGAACTCGCTCAAGTACAAGTCGGAGCTAGCACTCGTCAAGGCGCAGAACATAGACATCACGAACTTCGAAACCGAGCTCGAGACGTTCAAGACCGCATTTGCGAAGAACTATGATCTCGCCTCTAGGCGCTTCCAAACGGCGATCGATGAGATCGACAAGTCGATCGACCACCTGCAGAAGACGAAGGAAGCCCTGCTCGGCACCGATCGGAACCTTCGTCTTGCAAACGACAAGGCTCAGGACGTGACGATCAAGAGGTTGACTCGGGGCAACCCGACGATGGCGGCCAAATTCGCCGAGCTCAAGAATGATGATCCTCCCGATGCCGAATGAGTCAGGTCAGCGGCCCCGAGACTAGTCCAGACCCCGTAGGTCGCACGCCGCGAGTTCAAATGATTGCGCCACCGATCGCTTGAATAACCCGTTGAATAGTCACTGAACGTATGCCTCCGACGGAGGCTCTTCGATCGATCTTAATTTCAAAACAACGCTACTAGAAAACGGCAATGAAAAGAGACATTTCCATCACAAACGAGATGCCGTCCGTTCTGGACAGGGAGATCGCGGACGCTCAACTTGACGCGTTTGGTCACCGTCATTTTGCGCTTGCGTTACGCAGCCTGATCGAATCGGGTGATCACCCGACACCCTTCAGCATTGGCCTTCTCGGTGGCTGGGGTACGGGCAAGAGCAGCATCAAAGAGATGTACATGGATGAGCTTCGAAACGATGCCACCAGGCATCAAGGCACGAAGCGGTCGGAGAAGATCCAATGCATAACGTTCAATGCTTGGCGCTTCGGGGGGCGCGACCAGGACATCAAGCGAGCACTGCTACGCCACGTGTTCCTTGAGTTAGGTGGGCACGAGGAAAGCCTGCAGGATCGGCTCTTCCGCCAGATTAGCCACGTCACGGAGGAGCCTAAGCCCGCGCTTCAATACTGCCTGGAAACGCTTCGCGCCTGGCTGTTGCCGATTCCCGCCGTGCTCGCGGTAATGGTCGCATTTGTCGGTGTCCTCGCCGCCGTCAACTGGATCTTCGGTGCCGGTGACAATGTGACCAAAGTGGCCGGATCGTTGTGTGTGTCGCTTCTCTTTGGATACGTGCTTAAGCATGTGAAACCACCGGAGGTGAAGGCCGCGTCCGCCATGACACGGGTTATGCTTCCCAGCACGAGTTCGGAGCAGTACGAGGATATGTTGCTCGGACAACTGTCCCGCTACAAGGCCGGAGAGAACAGATCCCCAGACGGGCGGGATGGAAGGAAGTGTGAACGGCTGGTTGTGTTTGTCGATGATCTCGACCGGTTGTCTGCTGAAGAGATGGTGCTCGGCCTGGACGGCGTACGCACGTTCATGGAAATTCCCAAAGGTCGCCTGCCAGATGGACTCGGCCTGGTATTCGTCATTTCGTGTGACGAAGGAAAGATTGCGGATGCGCTGGCCAAGGGCCGACGCTCGGCAGATTTGCCCGCGACGGTGTTCAACCGATTTGACGCCCGGCGGTACCTCGACCGAATCTTCCAGTTCCGCCTGGAGATCCCGCCGCCGCCACATAACGACATGCGAGAGTTTGCTACGAGAAAACTGGTAAGCATGGGAGGTGTTGCAGCCGATCTCGCAGCGCGCGGCGTGCCCCTAGCACCCATCGTTGACAGAATGATTCATGTCGGCGTGCAAGATCCGCGAAATGCGCTGCAAATTGTCAACGCGTTCGAGCAATCGTGGTGGCTGGCCAAAAAGCGTGAAGCCGATGGAGTGGGTAGCGACCGCGCAGGCGGGTTGCACGAAGGGGCCGTCACTGGCCACCCTATCTCACTTGGCGCACTTTCGGCCCTGAAGGTGAGTTTCCCGGATTTTTATCGCGAACTGCAGGATGACCCCGAGCTTCTCTTTCACTTCACCGAAGTCGTCGTGAGAGGACAGAGTCTGTCTGAGCGTCCTGAGTCGATCCAGCGAATCCTGGCCGACAAGTATCTGGCCCCCGAGCCTGCTTCGGGTGGAGAGGAGGCTTCCGCTAAACAAAAGCCGCAATTACGACCGGAATTCAGGCCGCTGCGTCAATTTCTCGCGGGGCTCGTAGGTGTTCGATGGGCTCAGCCGCTGGAGAGCCTGCTACTGCTCTCCGAAGACCCTATCTCTCGGCGGCTCGGACCAAAGATTGCGCAGTTGCGAAACGCATTCATCTCCGGCGACACCGATGGCGTTCTGGAGGGGCTGGGCAGGCATCATGATCTCTCGCCTTTGAGCGTCGATCAGGCAAAGAATCTGTACAACCTCTTTGAAGATCTCCGAGGCGAAACGGAAGTCCGTCGCACCAATGGCGCACGTGTAATGGCGGACGTAGTCGATCGAATTCCAGACCCTCCCCTCACACAGGTACTCAACGAGCTTTGCAGAACCCTTGACGAAAGTCCAAGCCTGCGATCGCAACTCGGACCTGTACGAATCAAGAATATGCTCGTCACAGCTGCGGGCTCCGACAAGCGCGCTGTAACTTCCCGTCTCATTGGTGACGCGATGGCAAGAGACGAAGATCTGAGCCTCAAGCTTGACTCCGGGCAAACGCCGAGTCTGGACGAGGCAATAGAGATGGTGAGAGCTATTGTTGCGCTTGCCATCGGTGTGCGTGGAGAACAGGGCCTCGAAGCGAGGGAAGACACGCAGTTCCTCGATTGGCTGTTGGCTCGCAATGTTCGCGTTCCCAACGCCTCCAGACAGCTCGGCTTTGATGAGCTGGAAGCCTGGCTCTCAACCGATACTGGCAGCATCGCTGGTTCTTTGGGGACGCGTTACGCGGAAGCACTTGCGAGTGAACTTGAAAAAGATCAGCCGGCAGCATTCGACATGGACGCCGCAACGCAGCGAGCCAAAAACGTGTTCTCGGCGCAGATGTCGGTTGGGGAAGAGGCACGGCGAGCAACATGGCCAATCGTATGTCGGTTTATGAGGCTCAGGCAGCCAGATACCGTCAGAGTCGCCTGGCAGGTTGCCGTGTCAAATGAAGGGTTCGCCGCCGATGCTGAAATCTCGTCGCTTGTCAGTGCATTTGTCACCCGCCTACTGCAGGACGTCCCAGACGACAGTTCCGATGTCGACGTTCATGAGGCATTCCCAGAGTTGATGAAACTGGTTGTGGCGCGGATACAGTCGCTCGACGACAGCGCGCTGCAACAACTGGTCGCGCTTGCAACAGCATGGAGCCGCGAAGACGTGCTCGCCCAACACGCGTGCGACGTCGTCTCCCAACTGCGTCGGGTGAACCCTGCACGGGCCACCGCAGTGTTGACCACATGGGCTCCACGGGTTATTTCCGATCTTCCCCTGCCGTGTCTTGAGATGTTGACGAAGCTTCTGCCCCAAGAGGATGACAGCCTCAAGGTCGCAGTTATGAATTCAGTGAACGCTATTCTGACTACGGAACCGATTAACGATGCCACGGCGAGCCGTTACTCCGCGTTCGTCGATGGGCTTGCCGCCTCCGACTGGGACAAGGCGCCATTCAAGGGGCACCTGGACAACGCTTTAGGCAATCTCGCCAGCCGCAGCGGCAACAGCAACTATCTAGAATCGATTTTTCCGCCCATCTCGAAAGTGCTAGCTCACGCGACACCCCAAACGCTTGGTACCTCGCTGCAGCAGCTCTTCCAACAGGCCAAAAACTATCCCGCTCACTACGCGTTACTGCATCGACATATGGTCGGTCACTGGCCTGCATCTGCCCCGACGCTTGCACCATATGACCCATCTGCCCTGTTTGAAGAGGCCTGTGCCACTTCAATCAGCCAAGCAGCAACAGTGAAAGACGATGTGCTCAGTTCCGCTTCCGACATGTTTGACCACGGCATGGTCGCGCAGGACAAGCGTGCGCGTCTAATCGAGGCCGCATGCTCTCTCTGGAAGGTCGAGCCTCATCTCGCACTACCGTTCTTCCGGCGATATCCTGACCTGTCGGTCGAGCAGATTGATTCTCTCGTAAGCACGTTGAACACCAGTGAGCCTGAACAGATAGCAACTCTCAGCAAGGCATGGCAGGTCGTATCACGACAAATTGGGGATGATACGCGCCGGACAGCTACCATTGCGCTGCTTCGTCGCGGTGCAGTTCAGACAACAGGAGACGCAGACTTGGCGTTGAATGTGTGGCTGTCTGCGCAAGATGACAGAGAACGTGCGTTGCTGATCGACCTGCTCGTCGACGGTACCATCCCCGATGAACAACGGGCGAGGCTTTGGAGGCAAGCGGTCTCACGCTCTGAGGCATTTGGAAAAGGATTCTTTGTTGACCTTATTCCGCGCGCCTTGAGCGTACAGAACAGCGAGGCTCTCTCGGCCGCCGTTTTCGACAGCGCACAGCCCGTTGAAAAGCTGATGAATGATGGCCAGGCACGTTCAGACTTCGCCCGTGGCCTGATGAGCCGGTTCCATGAGTTCGGAACGGAAACGATCAAGGGCAACGCAGGTGCTATGGCGAACCGACTGGTCGGGGACGGCGCGTTGAAGGGGTTGAATATCGAAAGCCTGGCGGCAAGCGATTTGCCGATCCTTTCGGGGGCATTTGGATCGTCCAAAGAGCTTGACCGGATCAAAAACCAGATCCAGAAAGGCAGCTAGATACGTACTGGCACGGGCGAACTGTTCAACCATCGTTCGCCTGTGCCCGTAGCGGTCCCGCGAAAGCTAACGGGATTCGCCCCCTATAGCGTGTTCGCACCGGGCAGTTGAGATGAATGAGGTTGCCGATATTACGTGGCTCCCGCCCGACGCTCGGTCTCACTTTGCGCGACCTTTATCGTCAGCTACCGAGGCTCGTCGAGCCCCATTCCGACCACTACGTGTGGGCGCTTTGCTATCACAAGCGTTCAGTTGCGCCTCTCGCTTGCAATCTCCGTGACACCTACGGCATCAGGTACTGGGCGCGCCAGATGCCACAAAGCCGGCGCAAGGCCGGCTTTGTGGCTTGGGAAGCATAAGATTGCACTTTGTCAGGGAAGCATATCTTTGCATCTGGGGCAAAAATATCCTTCCTGTCTCATTGCGATCAGGCCTTTCGAATTCCGTTGGTGGAGCGGAGGAGGATCGAACTCCCGACCTTCGCATTGCGAACGCGACGCTCTCCCAGCTGAGCTACCGCCCCATCAGTCAACTATCATACACACGCATTTCTGCGCTTGGCAATAGGGGGTTGAATCGCCCCCGAAACCTTACTTCGACGGCGCGCCGGCCAGCACCCATTCGACCACCGACCGGACGTCGGCGTCGCTCATCCGCGGATGCGCCGGCATCGGAATCGCGCCCCACACACCCGAGCCGCCGTCCTTCACCTTCTTCGACAGCTTCGCGACGGCCTGCGGATCGGACTTGTAGCGCGCGGCGATATCCTTGAACGACGGGCCGACGAGCTTGCGGTCGACCGCGTGGCACCCCATGCACGCGTTGCTGCGCGCGACTTTCAGGCCGTCGCCGACGTCCGCGTGCGCGGCGCCCAGCGTGCCGGCCACGAGCGCCGCGGCCGCGGCGCCCTGCACCATCCATCGTTTCATCTGCATGCCCGTCATTGCGCCTTCGCCTTCGGATTGCCCGGATGCACGTTCGACGAATTCGAGATCGGCGCGGGCGGCTGCAGCGGCGCGGACTGCACCGATGCGTCGGGCACCGCGCCGACCGTCGCGCTGTCCGCCGGTGCGGCAGCCGGCTGCGCGCCGGATGCGCCGCTCGCGGGCGACGCGTCCTGCAGCGCCTGCGCGTCCTGCGGCTTCACGTACTGGAACACCTTCACGACCTTCTCGACGCCCGGCACCTGGCTCGCGGCTTCCGCGCCGCGATTGCCTTCGTCCACCGTCACGAGGCCCATCAGGTAGAGATTGCCGCGCTCGCTGACGACCTTGTAGTAGTTCGCCGAGATGCCCTTCGTCGCGATCAGCTCCGACTTCACGCGCCCTTCGAGGTACGAGTCGTTCGCGCGCGACGACAGCGACGACGCCGGCTCGACCGACAGCTCGTTGACAATGCCGTTCACGTTGTTGATGCCGCGCACGAGTTCCTCGGCGCGCTGCTTCGACGCATCGTTCGGCACTTCGCCCGTCAGCAGCACGCGGCGGTTGAACACCGTCACGTTCACGTGCGACTGGTCCGGCAGCCCGTTGTTGATCTGCGTGAGCGACTTGACCTGGATCTCGCGATCCTCCGTCTGCGCGCCGAGCGTCCGGCGATCGGTCGCGATCAGCGCGCCGCCGCCGGCCGCCGCACCCACGACCCCGAGCACACAACCCTGCAGCGACACGGCGAGGCCCGCCGTCAGCGCGGCGAGCAGCGTGGTTCTGACGAGCGTCTGTTTGACGCGGCTTTGATTCATCGACGGCTCTCCTTCGTTCAATCCTCACCCAGCAGCATCGCGTCGATGCCGTCGCACAGGCTGTGGATGGTCAGCAGATGGACTTCGTGGATGCGCGCCGCGCGAACGGCGGGCACGCTGATTGGAATATCGGTGTCGGACAGCGCGGCCGCGACCATGTGGCCGTTGCCGCCCGTCAATGCGACGACGGTCATTTCGCGCTCATGCGCCTCGTCGATCGCCGCGAGCACGCGCGGCGATGCGCCGCCCGCGTCGAGCACCAGCAGGATGTCGCCCGTCTGGCCCAGCACGCGCACCTGCTGAGCAAATAACTGGTCGGCCGCCGCCGCGCCCGCGAGGCCGGCCTGCGACGCGTCGGTGGCCAGCGCGATCGCGGGCAGGCCCGGACGTTCGCGCTCGAAACCGCCGACGAGCGACGCGGCGAGGTACTGCGCGGCGGCGGCCGACGGGCCGTCACCGCACGCGACGATCTTGTTGCCGTTCGCCAGCGCGGCGAACATCGCATCGACCGCGGCTGCGATCGGCAGCGACAGCGCGTCGGCCGCTTCGGCGTGAAGCGCGGCGCTGTCGCGGAATTGTTGCTGAATACGTTCGACTGACATCGATTCCTGGTGAACTGGGCGCGTGGCACAACGTGGCGCCACTCGCGCGACATCGTGGGTGCGGCGAGTTTACCGTACTCCGGCGCCCTCTCCGGGGGTCCGGCAAGAACTCTTTACATCTCGTCACAGCTCGCGGCTACGCATCGTCGGTACGAAATGCGTCGCGCAGCCACGCAAGCCGGCCGGCCTCGAACGCGACGACGTCGAAACGGCACGCGGCGCCGGCGCCGTGCCGCGACCAGAACTGCAACGCGGCCGCGACCAGACGCCGCCGCTTGCGCCAGCCGACGCTCGCGGCCGCACCGCCGTGCCGGGTACTGCGCCGCGCGCGCACTTCGACGAACACGAGCATGCCGTCGGGCTCGCGCATCACGAGATCGAGCTCGCCGCCGCGCATCGTCACGTTCGCGGCGACGAATCCGAGGCCATGACGCTCGAGAAACTGCCGCGCGCGCTGCTCGAACGCCGCGCCGACCGGTTTGGATCGCGCCGCGCCGGAAAAGTTGTCGCCCGAAGGCGGCCGACCGCGCGCGCCCTCCGGCCGGGCCGGCGCCGCGTGGCACAATGCCGTCCTTGTTCCGTTCGTGCCGCGACTGCGTGCATTGCCTGCCATGACTGCCCTCCTCGAACTCGCGCGTACGCAGCACTACCCGGACGCCACGCTCTACGTGGTCGCCACACCGATCGGCAATACAGCCGACATCACGCTGCGCGCGCTGCACGTGCTCGGCCTCGCCGACCGCATCGCCGCCGAAGACACCCGCAACACGGGCCAGCTGCTCGCCCGCTACGGGATCTCGAAACCGCTCGTCGCCGTGCACGAGCACAACGAACGCGAAGCCGCGCAGCGCGTGATCGAACTGCTGCGCGGCGGCGAACG
>Ga0268252_1000973_pt1 | contig 17129 bp, 16 predicted proteins | sample AgamicMgSfrz_FD_200244 | JGI IMG/M metagenome (GOLD analysis project Ga0268252, IMG submission 200244) | Agave microbial communities from Guanajuato, Mexico - Mg.Sf.rz (v2) (version 3) | ecosystem: Host-associated > Plants > Phyllosphere > Phylloplane/Leaf | place: Guanajuato, Mexico | collected... | reverse complement strand
ACAAGCTTTCATTGTCCTACAAGGGAAATTATATTTTTAAACGCCTATTTATTACCACTCATTCTAATGAAAGAATTTATAATTTTTATTGACAACGCTTTCAATTCGTTTTATTATAAATCCATAGAGATTAACAAATGTTAATACCTATAACATATGATAATATATTGAATCATTTTTTGGAGTTTGTAACAAATATTTATTATTTTAAATAAAATAGCAAATAAGAAACAAATGTTAACATCCACTGTCTTTTGTAAGCGATTAATAGTTTTTGTTTTCAGAACATTTTTTATTTATGAAAAAGAAAATCATATAAGGGAGATGGAATAGATGTCAATCTATCAACAGCTTTTAGAAAGAGAACGTGCAAATGAACCAATTAAAGTAGGAGTTATTGGCGCTGGACAAATGGGATTTGGAATGATTGGTCAAATCTCTCGTATTCCTGGTATGAGTGTCACTGGGATTAGTGATATAAATGTGGAGGCGGCACAACGAGCTGCTGATTACTATAACGCACAGGCAGATAGAAAAGAATCGATTATTGTATCAAATGATTTTCGTCAAGTGATTCAATCTCAAAATGTAGAAGTAATTGTGGATGCTACAGGCGTTCCAGAAGTAGGGGCAAATATTTCACTTGAGGCATTCAGATCTAAGAAACATCTTGTTCTATTAAATGTTGAAGTCGATATCACAATTGGACCAGTGATGCATCAAATGTTTAAAAATGCAGGATTAGTTTACACAGGCTCAGCAGGCGATGAGCCAGCCGCAACTCTTGAGCTATTTGAATTCGCAAAAACGATGGGGATGGAAGTATTAGTTGCTGGTAAAGGAAAAAATAATAAATTAAATGTCACTGCCAACCCTTCTACTGCACAAGAAGAGGCAAACAAGAAAAAAATGTCTTCGCACATGCTAGCTGCTTTCCAAGACGGTACGAAGACAATGGCTGAAATGAATTTATTGTCTAATGCAATCGGTTTTGTGCCAGATGTAGTGGGAATGCACGGAATTGCTGGAGATCTTGATTCAGTTATCAAAGATTTAGATGTGAAAGATAACGGTGGCGTATTAAATAAGTTTGGGGTAGTGGAATATGTAGATGGTTTGGCGCCTGGCGTATTTGTTATTGTAAAAGGTCAAAATGAAGCTGTCGCGCATGAGCTAAATTATCTATTGAAAAAAGGCGAAAGAGACCATCACATTTTATATCGTCCATACCATCTTGCTAGTCTAGAAACACCAATCACTATCGCAAAAGCTGTTTTACAACATGATTCTTCCATTCACCCAATTGGTGCACCAGTTTCGGAAACGGTTACTGTGGCAAAACGTGATATTAAAGCTGGTGAGACACTAGATGGTATTGGAGGTTATTGTGTACGCGGTGTTCTCGAAACACATCAGGATATGAAACAAAATGGTCATATTCCAATTGGTTTAATTAGTGGTAAAGTTGTAGCGAAAAAAGATATTCGCCAAGGTCAATTCCTAACGACGGAGGACGTAGAGCTAGATCCTACTACAACTGTATGGAAATTAAGATCGCTTCAAGATCATTTATTCCCTACATCAGCACCGAAAGGTGAAGTGTTAACCACTATTTAAGTTCCGAAGCGTGCAGCAAACCCCTATTAGAAAATGGACTTTGCTGCACCTTTTTTCTAAATAAAGGGACTTAAGAAAAGAGGTTGCTTTTTATGAGATTTATTATACTTGTTTGTTTTCTGTTAATTGTTCAATACGCACTTACTTTTATACAAATGCGCTACTATAGAAAAAGTATGGATGAGGTTGTAAGAGCTTACAAAGGGAAAGAAGGGTATTATTTCTTTTCGGGTATGGAGAGAAGAAAGTTTAGACCCGGAGCCATTGCGATGCTTGTTGTAGATAGTAATTACATTATTCAAGAATGTTATGTAGTAAATGGTTTTTCTGTCCTATCAAAGTTTAAAGAGGTAGGCAAATATAAAGGTCAACACACAGGGAACGTATTAGATACTCTAGGGAGTTCCCAAGTAAATAATAAGGTAAAACCTAAACGATTACCTGCAATGAATGTAGCTCTTTCAAAGGCTGCTGAAAATGCATTAGTATCAATATCTAAAAAAAATATCTCATTGATTTAATAGAGGGGAGTGCTAGTTGCAATGGAATGGATTCAATGGTTCGGAGAACACTTTATCGGCATGTTTGAGGCTGGTGGAAAGCAGTTCATAAGCTTAATGACTGGTATCGTGCCAACTTTAGTTGTATTACTAACATTTACGTACGCAATGATTAAGTTTGTAGGAGAAGAGAGGGTCAATAAAGTCATTCAATTCGCTGCAAAATATACGTTGCTAAGATATACGTTAATGCCAATGCTATCAATTCTAATGCTTACAAATCCAATGGCTTATACATTTGGACGCTTTTTACCAGAAAAACAAAAACCTGCGTTTTTTGATTCTTTAGTGAGTTTCTTTCACCCGGTGACAGCTTTATTCCCTTATGCAAACGCAGGAGAACTTTTTGTTTACCTAGGAATTGCGAACGGTATAAAAGAAGCTGGTTATTCGGGATCTGATCTTGCAGTGCGCTACTTCTTAGTAGGTATTGTCATTATGTTACTGCGTGGTGTAGTTACGGAGCAAATCACAAAATATCTAGCGAAAAGAATGGAAGCGAATTCTTAAGAGGAGGAGGAGTTATCATGGCACAAGGAGGAAACGTCATGACTAAGCAACGCGCAGTTTTTGTTGATAAAGGTTCAGGTGGATGGGGAACAGGCCTACGAATTGAACCAAAAGGAAAGAAAGTGAAGGTTGTTTCCATTACAGGAGGGGGAATCCACCCCGTAGCTAGAAAAATCGCTGAAGTCTCAGGTACAGAAGCAGTAGATGGATTTAAAACGTCGGTACCAGAAGATGAAATGATGTGCGTAGTTATTGATTGTGGAGGAACAGCACGAATTGGCCTTTATCCAATGAAACGTATTCCCACAGTCGATATCCTTCCCTCTTCACCATCTGGTCCACTTGCGAAGCATATTAAAGAAGACATCTTTGTATCAGGTGTGACAGAAAAGCAGATCACTGTAGCAGATGAGCAAACGGAATCGGAGATTAACCAATCAGAGATTAAAGAAGAAACTGTGTCTACAAAATTTGATACTACAGACAAAGAGAGCTTTAAAAAAGATTATGAACAGTTGAAGAAGGAAAATCGAGATAAAGGTGATAACTTTTTGATGAGATTTTCCAGAGGAATTGGTAAAGTGACAGGAACATTCTATCAAGCAGGACGCGATTCTGTGGATATGCTGATTAAAAATATCATTCCATTCATGGCTTTCGTTAGTATGTTAATTGGAATCATTAACTATACAGGCATCGGCGATGCTATCGCAACGTTCTTATCACCACTTGCCGGTTCGTTATGGGGATTAATTGTAATTGTAATTGTGTGTACCTTACCATTCCTTTCTCCTGTATTAGGGCCTGGGGCAGTAATTGCACAAGTCATCGGTGTTTTAATAGGTACCGAAATTGCCAAAGGAAATATTCCACCGCAATTTGCGTTACCTGCCTTGTTTGCTATTAATGCCCAAGTGGGTGCGGACTTTATTCCAGTTGGATTATCACTGGGGGAAGCAAAGCCAGAAACCGTACAATATGGGGTACCGGCAGTGTTATATAGTCGTTTAATTACAGGTGTTCTTGCTGTTGTCATTGCCTATATTGCAAGTATTGGGATGTACTAATTATAACTTTATAAAAAATGGAGGAATTAGCATGTACAAATCGATCGTAAAAGAAATTGGAGAACTAGCTTTATCATTTGAAGAAGAGAAAATTATGATTTTATTTGGCCCTCAAGCACCGGAAGGATTAAAAGAAGTGGCAGTTATTCATGAAGTGGAAGAAGATGGTTCAGAGCAGCCGATCAAAGAAGGTGGCACTCTTCAAATTAATGATCAGCAATTTACCATCACAGCTGTTGGCTCTTTAGCGAATAACAACCTGAAAGAACTTGGTCACATCTCGATTTACTTTTCAGAACCTACAGAAGAAGTTCTTCCAGGTGCCGTGTTTGCAAGTCCATATGTACTTCCGCAATTTAAGAATGGAAGTGTTATTGAATTTAAGGCATAATAAAATAAGGCCTCCTAGAGCCCAAGTACAATATAAAGAAAAAAGGAGGTAATAGTTTGAATTTTCCAGAAGATAGTCGATTACTTGTGAAAGTAGCTCATATGTATTATGAAGAAGGAGCTACTCAATCCCAGATTGCAGATGAGATAGGAGTCAGCCGATCTCTTATCTCTAAGTATCTTTCAAAAGCTAGAGATCTAGGGATTGTAGAAATTATTATCCATGATGATAAAATTCATCCTTATAGACAATTGGAAGGTAAAATTGAACGTTTGTACAGTTTACGCGAGGTAGTATGTATCCCTAATCTTGGCGGTGAATCTTCCAAGAGTAGGTTAGGAGCTGCGGCAAGTAAATACTTACTACGAGTACTCAAAGACGGTCAAACTGTGGGTGTATCTGCGGGAACAACATTGCATGAGGTAGCGAAGTCTCTGACATCTCCCCACTCTTATTCATCTGTTACATTTGTTCCTTTAGTAGGAGGAATGGGAAATGAACGAGTGGATATACACGCAAACCATATTGTAGCTCAACTTGCGGAGAGACTGCATGCTAATTATAAGCTTCTTCATGCCCCTGTAGTGGTTGATTCTAAAGAAGCCAAAGAATTATTTATGAGACAAAATTCTATTCTAAATGTGTTTGATCTAGCCACTCAGTCCGACATAGCAATTGTAGGGATTGGTGGGACTCCTGAACATTCAACAATGGTAAAGTCTTATCTGGGACAAGATCATCAGCGCTATTTTGATCAAGGCGATGTAGTGGGAGATATTTGTTATAACTTTATTAATAAAAAAGGACAGACAGCAGATGGTTCTTGGAATGAAAAAGTTATTACGCTCGATCTAGAACAGTTAAGAGACATTCCTCTTGTAGTGGGTGTCGCTTGTGGAATAGAAAAAGTGCAGGCAATAAAGGCGGCTCTAGAAGGAAAATTGATTGATGTATTAATTACAGATGAACAAACAGCACAATCTTTATTAGACTGATAAAAAAACACTCTTGTTCCGAGTGTTTTTTTATTTTAGCCAACAGTATGTTCATGCCATTCAATGATTTTTAATATTAACTGTAACAAATGTGACTTTTTCTATAATACAAATCGAGATAAATTGTCAGTTTCCGAAATTAAGAAATTACATTTATTGAAAGGGCTTACTACTTTAAAAAGAAAACAGAACATTGTTTAATAAATTCTCTAATGTTCAATAATAAAAATAGTATAGAAATCATCCTTTGGTCATTTTTCTTTTTAAATGCTGACGAATAATGGAGACTAACAGCATGAGCAAGGGAATAACAATTAGCAGAGCAATTGAAAGATAAGGAACAAGGAACCCTTCTTCCCCTTGTTCTGTAAAACTAGAAGCCATGGCGAGGGGTAAAAAAATGACAATTGTTCCTGTTAGAAAAAGAATTTGACAATAGTTATTTAACTTAAATAAATCAGTTATTCCAACGACTGCAGCATATAAATAGATAGATGCTTTGAAAAAGACAGTAATTAGTAAAGTAAATACGACAATGGCGTCTAGCCTTTCGATAAAGTCAAACAGATTGACCTTCCCAACTGCTTTCAATGTAGGGAATACCGATCTTTGCATCACATCTATACCCAAAACTGATGTTTTTGGCAAAATGCTCCAGTGTAAAACCAACCCACTTGAAGTTACAGCCGACATACATACTTTCTTTGCTAATTGAGGTCGATTTAAATACGGTAATAGCATCGTAAAAGCAACCATTTCACCAAATGGGAAAATGATCAGGTGGGTAAAACTTCCTTCATCAGTCAATTCGTTTATACAAGTTTGTTGTTAAAAACCTTATTTTTGACAAATAATATATTTACTTTGACTTAAATGAGGGAAGAATATGAAGATTTTCGGAATAAGTATATTGATTTTTTTATTGGCAACTTCCAACCTCTTATTAATGGATATTTTGTTAGGTTTTAGACTCTCTGATTCATTATTTCATCTTCTAAACCCTTTTTGGATTATGAGTAATGCAGAATATGTGATGTTAGCAGGGCTTTTTTTAATTGTTATTGGCCAGCAAATTTTTCTAATTATAAAAAAGAAAGAGGAAAAACGAAACAATTCCTAGTGAGTCTTTTTCTTAACATAATTTTGAATGGTGGAGGTGATCAGCATAAACAATGGAATAACGATGAGAAGAGGTAAGTTAAGATAGTAGTCTAAAACATATCCTCCTTCTTCCCTTTGTTCTGAATAATTAGAGGCCATAACCATTGATAAAAAGATAAGAATTCCACCCAGTAGAAAAATAACATATTTACCGTTGCTTAACTTAAACAAGTCTGTAATTCCAAGGATTGTACAATACAAAAGAATAGACACTTTAAAAAAAATAGTAAGTAATAAAGTAAACACCACAATAGCATCTAATCGTTCGATAAAATCGAATAAATTTACCTTTCCAACCGTGGCTAATGTAGGAAAAGTAGATCTCTCTGCTACGTCTATACCAAGTACAGCAATATTTAGACTGGTGGTCCAAGCTAAAATCATCCCACTTAAAACTAAGGCTGATAACCATACCTTTTTCGTGGAGGTAGGTTGATTTAAAGAAGGAAGCAGCATTGTAAAGACAAGCATTTGACCAAATGGGTAAGCAATAAGAGTCGGAAAAACTGCACTAAAGATTGGTCCCCATCCACCTTCAAGAAACGGTCGCAAATTATGTACATGAACTTCACCTGAAATAAAGACAAAAAAGTTCCCTATTATCCCGAATAAGAGTAAAATCACAATAAAAACTTCTGCTGTTCTCCCCAATACTTCAGTTCCTAAATAGATTACATAACAAACGACTAGAACGAATGGAACAACGACGGCGAATAAAGGGGTCTCTTCCAATGTAGATGAGATCAGTAAGTCACCTAAATCCCGTACATTTCTTGCAGCAATATATATAAAATAAAGACAATATAATAAACCAATAATCCACCCTGCATATTTTCCAAATATCACCCTAACATATGCAGTAAATGGAATTGTTGGATATTGACGATACAAACAATAATATATGAAAAATAGGACGATTCCTCCACACATACCTAAAAGAATTGCCAGGCCTGCAGCTTTTCCAGCGTCTACTCCATAATTGACAACTACTGATGTGCCCATTTCAAAGATAAACATGAGGGCAAAGAGCTGTATAGCACTTATTTTTGTTTTCTCCACCTTCGGGACATCTCCTTGTCTTTACCCTTAGCTAAAGGCTTTCATATTGTTGAGTAATAAAGTAGTGAAAAATGATACTAGTTCATTTTCTTTTTAAAACGATTACGAATAATCGAAACAGCCAGCATGAGCAAGGGAACAACAATTAACAGAACAATCGAAAGGTACTGATTAAGGAAGCCTTCTTCTCCTTGTTCCGAAAAACTGGAGGCCATAGTGAGAGATAAAAAAATGACAATAGTGCCGGTTGGGAAAAGAATTTGATGGTGCGTTTTTAATTTGAATAAATCAGCTATTCCTATAACTGCGGCATATAGATAAATAGATGCTTTGAAAAAGACGGTAATCAGTAAAGTGAATACCACAATTGCATCTAATCTTTCAATGAAATCAAATAGATTGACTTTCCCAACGGCTGTCAACGTAGGGAATACGGATCTCTGCATCACATCTATACCTAGAACCGACGTATTTAATACAAACATCCAGGTTAAGATCAAACCACTTGAAGTCACGGCTCCTACCCATGCTCTCTTTGCTAATTGAGGGCGATTTAAATATGGTAATAGCATCGTAAAGGCAATCATTTCACCAAATGGAAAAATGAGCAGGTGGGGAAAAGCTGTGGTGAAGATAGGTTTCCATCCGTGTTCAAGAAAGGGACGTATCTGATGAAAATCAACATCTCCTGATACCAGGACAAAAAAATTCCCTGCTGCACCAAGTAAGAATAAAACGACAATAAATACTTCTGCTGTTCTCCCTACTACTTCTATCCCTAGATGAATGACGTAGCACATCACAAGCACAAGCGTAAGGTTAATGGCTAGTAAAGGGGTTTCCGACAATGTAGATGAGACCAACAAATCTCCTAATTCACGTACATTCCTTCCGCAAATATATAAAAAGTGAAGACAGTATAATAACCCAACTATCCATCCGATATATTTACCAAATATTTCTCTTATATATCCAGTGAAGGGCAAATTCGGATATTGACGAAATAAAAAGTAGAAAATGTAAAATAATACGATTCCTCCACACATGGCTAACAGAATAGAAAGCCAGGCGTCTTTTCCAGCATTTGTCCCGTAACTAACAACCAATGCTGTTCCCAGTTCGAAGATAAACATGAGGGCGAAGAGTTGAATGACACTTAATTTTGCTTTTTCCATTGGTCTATCAACTCCTTTCTTTGCCCTTTATGATTAGATTTTTTATTTATTTAGATAGGATTTGGTTGTCATACCTGTGCGACGAATAATAGCTTGTACATTCACGTGGACTTCTGTTTCTGGAAAAATATCTTTTTCCCATGAACTTTCAATGTTTTTCCATACGTGTTTGTCTGCCATATTAATATTTTCACCAAAATTGAAGATATCACTTTTTTGTTTTTGTGCTTTTTTTACTGCCAGTAATACTTCCTGTTTAATCTCTTCTTCTAGTTGTTCATCTAGTTGGCCAAGGACTTGCGATTTACCAAGGTCCTTGGAGCAATTATTTTCTAAGACAGCGCCTTCGGCATGAACGGTAATATAGATAACTGGTTTCTGATGTTTGATTGTTACATGAGTAGATGATTTGGCACGTGAAATTTCAATTGCAGTGGATTCCTTTTTCTCTCCACAGTTAAGATTCATCACCGTTCGTTTCATTTCATTCGTAATCCATGTTACTCCTCGTGCAGGAGACCCATCCAACCATTTCTTTAACTTTCCATTTTTAAAAAGAGCGATCCCTTTGATTTCAATCTTTGCACTCGGGGAAATTTGTTGTGTATTTGTTGTTGCATTTCCACTCTTCGTCTCTCCATCAATCTTAATACCTGTGACTATTACACTTCCTTCTTTTAGTCCTTGAATCACCTGATCTGCACGCGTACTTTTATAGGCTCCCCAGTCTTCTTCAGAAGTCTTTAAAGCATCCCCAATCTGGGCAGAAGGGATGGCTTCTAATGATGTCGTGACTTCTAGCGTTTCTTTTGCTGTAACATGCCCTCTTGCAATTAAGACAGGAAAAAGGACGCGAAACTGGGCATCTCGTTCAATCATATCAAACAAATCTTCAATTCCTTCTTTCGCTACCTTTTCACCAATCACCAAAACTTGAAGATGAGGAAAGAAAAGCTCTCCAGGTGACTTTGTTGAAATCTTTCGAAGGGTCTCAGTAAGGGTGCTTCCTGTTTCAGTAAAGGTTGTGACAGGCGAAGCTTGAACTTTTCCCCCTTGCTGTCCTCCAGCGACTTGAGAAGGGTTAATGATTTGGACCGTAACTCGATATCGATTCTTTATCTTGTCACTGCCTTTATCAATGGCCATTCCTGATACGATGCTTAGTTGTTGTAATTCTTCACGGTCCCAGCATCCTGATAACAAAACTACAAATACACAAACTACAATAAGCATCAACGGTTTATGTCTCATTAGAATCCCTCTTTGACTCATGTTGTTTCATGCCACCTTCTCTTGGCGAAGGTCCGCGATTGTAGTTATCATCTGTCCTCTGCGTCTTTATCTGACTAACTAAACGAGGTCTTTTGGATAAAAACGGTAAAGGAAACCGAAAAATAGAATCCTTTTGATCAGCCAAAATAATGGGTGCAAAAGGGGCCAAATAAGGAATACCAAATGAACGCAAACTACATGTATGAGCCACTAGCATGATTACTCCTAATCCAATACCATAGAGTCCAAAAAAACTAGCTAAAATCATCATCCCAAATCGAAGTAACCGAGTAGCATCCGTCATTGCATAATGAGGAATGGTAAAGCTGGCGATAGCCGTGGCTGCCACCACAATAACCATTGCACTGGAAACAATCCCAGCTGAAACAGCTGCTTCCCCCAATACAAGAGCCCCGACGATGGAAACAGCCTGACCAACGGGACGTGGCATACGAATACCGGCTTCTCGCAATACTTCGAATGTAAACTCCATCAATAATGCCTCAATGATAATTGGAAAGGGAATACTTTGACGCTGTGCTGCCAAATTAATTAACAATGGTGTTGGAATTAATTCGGGATGGAACGAAAGAAACGCGATAAACAAAGATGGACCAAGAAGAGTAATTAAAAAAGAAACAATTCTCAGCATACGCAAGAAGCTAGCCATCGTCCAGCGCAAATAATAATCTTCCGCCGTCTGGAAAAATTGATTCCAAGTTGCAGGGACAATGAGAGGTGTAGGCGTTTCATTCACAAAAATTACGACTCGCCCTTCTAATAGATTTCCTGCCACTACATCGGGGCGTTCTGTGATAAAAACTGTTGGCCATGGGGTCCAGGTTTCATCTGTAATCCATTCTTCAATCGTATTCGAACCCTGAACTTCATCTACTTCCATTTTACTAAGCCTCTCTTTAATTTCTGTAAGAAGCTTATCATTGACAATCCCTTTTACATACATCATGCCAATGCCGGTTTGCGTGATTGTTCCCATTTCCGTCGTTTCCAACCAGAGATTGGGACTTTTAATTCGACGGCGAATCATGGCTGTATTGGTGATAAGGGACTCTGTAAAGCTATCTCGAGGTCCTCGTACAGATGATTCTGCCACGGGTTCCGAAATAGCTCTAAGATCCCCTCCTTGTGCGGAACAGGCTAACCCTTGGTTCCATCCATCTACGAGTACGATTGTTTCTCCCGATAAAAGATGAAAAAAAAGTTTATCAAAATTTGTTACTTCTCCCACATTTGTAATGGTTAATATATGTTCTTTTATGTATGTACCTAATTGACTTGGTAAATGAGGAGCCTCCTTTTCGATCATGTCCACATCATTCATCATTCTTTCTATAATCGAGGTTCCCATAATTTCCTTATCTGTTAATCCATTTATATAAATGGAAGCTACTTTACATAAAAATGGTTTTCCCATTTTAAAATCACGAACCACCAAATCTCCACTATTGCCTAAAGAATCTTTCACTTTTGTTATATTTTCGTTTAAAGATGAACTAAGAACCTTGTTATTTGAAGTCATTTCTTCATACTGAGGGACCATTTTTTTGGGTTTTCTCGCTTTTCTCATCAAGCGATTCCATGCGCTGTTCATATTTTAATAACCCTCCACTTTTGAATGTCATCGAATGAAGAGGACGATGTTTTTTTACTATTAACTAGTAATTTTTCCCTATATTCTTTTTTTATACATTCATTAAGCTTTCGTTAACTTGTTACAAAGAAAAGTAACTAACGTAGCATAAAACTTAGTTTCCTCTATTTAAAAATCGTTACCTACTTCTCATAATTTACTTGTGATTATGAAATTATTAGGCTCCTCCATTAAAAGAAATTTTAAAACTGTTCGTTAATTGTGTTCTATTTTTATTCCCAAAGGTATAAGTTTTGATCGATGAAAGAGCATGAAGATTATCGCGTATGAAACACTGACATATTTAAATTGAACTGTACTCTAGTTGTTAGAAATAATCTAACAATTAGAGTACAGTTTTTAAATTTATTAAGGAATATTTCTCTACTCTCGTTAATTAATATAAAGTTTCTATTACTGTATAGAGTATTTCTATAATCTATTTCACAAAACAAAACCTATAATAAAGAACAATAGATCAAACAAATTAATCCCAAGTACAATTGAATTAAACGTTTCAATTTCAAATAACTTTAAAAGTGGTGAAGAAGATGCAAAAAGTAGTAGGAATTATAGGTGGGATGGGTCCATTAGCAACCGTAGATTTAATGAAAAAGGTAGTTTCTTATACCCCCGCAACAAAAGATCAAGATCATATCCATATCATTGCTGACAGTTTTTCTCAAATACCAGATCGAACAACAGCAATTTTAGGAAAAGGTGTAGATCCTTCTCCATATATGATCCAGTCAGCGCAACGTTTAGAGAAAGCAGGCGCAGATTTTCTAGTAATAGCATGTAACACAGCTCATTTCTTCTTTGAATCAGTAAAAAAATCTGTTCGTATTCCAATCTTGCATATGCCTGTAGAAACAGCAAAATTTTTGCAAGAAAACCATTTTAAAAAAGTAGGCTTGTTAGCTACGGATGGAACCATCAATACAAAATTGTATCAACATAGTTGCCAGAACTATGATATAGAGGTTATAGAGCCAGATATGGTCATGCAAAAAGAAGTAATGGATGGAATATATGCTATTAAGGGTGGAAAATCAGCAAAAGGGTTTATGAGCCTTTCCACCGTAGCTAATAAATTGATAGAAGCAGGTGCGGAAGCTATTATAGCAGGTTGTACAGAAATTCCTCTTGTACTTAAATCATCTGATGAAATGGTTATTATTGATCCAACGGAAATTTTAGCTAAAACTATTATTAAAACAGCTAATGAGGCAAGTAATAGAATTCAATTAGTGTAATATTTAAAATGACTTCCTCTCTTTCTTTTAAGTCCTGCATAGGAAAGGGTTATAGTAGATAAAAATAATGATGAACGAAACTAAGGAGCAGTTAAAGATGAATATTGAAAATATTGAGGCTTTCATCTATGTGTGTCAACTAGGTAGTTTCAATAAAGCAGCAGAGGCTCTTTATTTAACTCAACCTTCTGTGACAGCACGAATTCAGTCCCTAGAACGTGAAATTAACATAAAACTTTTTCATCGAAATGGAAATAAAATTTCTTTAACTGAAAAAGGAGAATATTTTTTTCCACACGCACAAAAAATTCTTCAGTCTTATCAGGAAGCAAAGTACGGTTTGCAGCAAGTAAATATCCCTTATGAGTTGGTGATTGGAAGTGCTTCGTCAATCTCTAATAATATGCTTCCAGATATTTTGCCAGCATTTATTTCAGAATTTAAGGACGTTCGAATAAAGATTTTAACAGGTCATTCTAAAGACATTTTACGCAAGGTCATTAATAAAGAGGTGGACTTCGGTATTGTAAGAACAGAAACCCATCCTCAAGTAGAATCAATTCGACTTTATAATGATCCGATCAGTCTTTTTGTTCCTAAGAACCATGCTTTTTTAAAAGAAGAGAGTGTAACAGTTGAAGACGTAAGTAAGCAACCACTTATCTTTTTTGATTATGAATCGATAGATTGGCTTGCCATTCATCGCTTATTCTTAAATAAGGGATTAAATCCAAATGTATATTTAGAAGTGGATAATATGGAAACAGCTAAAAATCTTGTACTCCAAGGTGTAGGCATCTGCTTTTTACCTGAGCATTGTGTCAAAAAGGAATTAGAAAATGAAGAGTTATTCCGAGTAGAAATGACCCCTCCTGTGAAAACAAACATTAGTATTGATTTCATTTATTTAAAAGGCAAACCTACATCTGTTTTCATGGATTTCTTAAAAGATAAAATGTTTGAACAGCACTAAACCCATTCATACTTAATGGGTTTAGTGTTTTTTATGTAGAAAATGATTACTTTATCTACATACCATTAATATCTTCTATAACCTTATAGCTTTCTTCTATAACTTAACTTACTAAAAGGAATTTATAATGAGTATATTGGATAATTAAATTTAAAGAAAATTATGATTATTAACTCTAAAATTATTCAATATTCATCATAATCATTATCATCAGTAAAAGAAGGGGTTGACCAATAGTTATATCTATACTGGAAATTATTGTTGCTAGTTAAACGATAAGTTAAGTGATAAGTTTTATGGTGAAAGTCCTTGCTTCATTAAGAAAAAGAAAAATGAAAGGGGTTTCATTTATGAGAAAGTTTGGATTAGCTACACAGATATTTATTGGGCTTGCTTTAGGTATTATCGTAGGTGCAGTTTTCTATGGTAATGAAACAGCAATGTCTATTCTTCAACCAATGGGCGATATCTTTCTTCATTTAATCAAAATGATTGTTATTCCAATTGTTGTAGCCGCCCTTGTGGTATCAATAGCAGGTGTAGGTGATATAAAAAAGCTAGGAAAACTAGGTGGAAAAACGATTCTTTATTTTGAAATCGTTACTACAGTTGCATTAGCGATTGGTCTACTTGCTGCAAATATATTTCATCCAGGTACTGGAGTTGATATGGGGAATCTGGAAAAAGGTAATATCTCGACATATGAAGAAACAGCTAAAGCGAGTGAAAGTGGTAGTATTGCTGATAAATTTGTTCATATCATACCAAGTAACATCTTTCAATCGATGGCAGAGGGGGATCTACTTGCTATAGTCTTTTTTTCTGTACTGTTTGGAGTAGCTGTTGCAGTTATCGGAGAAAAAGGAAAGCCTGTGTTGAGTTTCTTTGATGGTGTATTAGAAGCCATGTTCTGGATGACAAACTTAGTTATGAAGTTTGCTCCATTTGGTGTATTTGCATTAATTGGTGTCAACGTAGCAAAGTTTGGAATTGGTTCATTAATACCTTTAGGGAAACTGGTACTAGTTATATATGCTACAATGTTCTTCTTTGTATTTGTTGTACTAGGGATTATTGCGAAATTTGCTGGTACAAACATATTTACCCTTATGAAAATTTTAAAAGATGAGCTAATTTTGGCATTTACAACTGCAAGCTCAGAATCTGTATTACCAGGGTTAATGGCTAAAATGGAGAAGTTCGGATGTCCAAAGGCTGTTACTTCCTTTGTTATTCCTACAGGTTACACTTTTAACCTTGATGGATCGTCTATTTATCAAGCAATTGCTGCAGTCTTTATTGCCCAGATGTACGGCATTCATTTATCTATTGCAGAGCAGATTACACTTTTACTCGTATTGATGTTGACTTCTAAGGGAATGGCAGGCGTTACAGGTGCTTCGTTTGTTGTGGTGTTAACAACACTCAGCTCAATGGGGCTTCCATTAGAAGGTATGGCCTTCATTGCAGGTATCGATCGTATTTTAGATATGCTTCGTACATCTGTAAATGTAATAGGAAATGCATTAGCTACTATTGTCATGTCCAAATGGGAAGGCGAGTTTGATCAAGAAAAGGCAGAACGTTATACAGCATCTATAAAACAATCTGATGTCGCATAACTAGTGGTAATGACTAATAAATAGGAGGAAACATCGTGGTGAATACTGAAGTAAAAGAACAAAAAGATGCACGAATTGAAAAAGATTTTTTAGGTACAAAGGAAGTTCCAAATGAAGCATATTATGGAATACAAACACTACGGGCGGTTGAGAATTTTCCAATAACGGGATATAGAGTGCACGAAGAGCTTATTAAAGCTTTAGCCATTGTAAAGAAAGCTGCAGCTCTTGCTAATATGGATGTGAAACGCTTGTATGAAGGACTAGGAAATGTAATTATCAAAGCTGCGGATGAAGTCATTGAAGGAAAAAGAAATGATGAGTTCATCGTTGATCCTATTCAAGGTGGAGCCGGTACATCAATGAATATGAATATAAATGAAATGATTGCTAACCGTGCTCTGGAGTTACTTGGACATGAAAAAGGATCATATGTGCATCTAAGTCCAAATAGTCATGTAAATATGTCGCAATCTACAAATGATGTATTCCCAACGGCCATTCATATAGCAACGCTCAATTTATTAGAAAAGCTATTAAAAACGATGAGCAACATGCAATCCGTATTTCAAGAAAAAGCCCAACAATTTGACCACATCATAAAAATGGGACGCACTCACTTACAAGATGCTGTTCCAATCAGACTTGGTCAAGAGTTTGAAGCCTATAGTCGTGTTTTAGAACGTGATATGAAACGTATTAAACAATCATGTGACCACTTATATGAAGTAAATATGGGAGCCACAGCCGTAGGAACTGGGTTAAATGCAGATCCTCGTTATATCGAAAACGTTGTGAGACATCTAGCTCATATTAGTGAGTTACCATTGCGAGGTGCGGATCATCTTGTTGATGCTACTCAAAATACGGATGCCTATACAGAAGTCTCTGCTACCTTAAAAGTCTGCATGATTAACATGTCTAAAATTGCGAATGATATTCGATTAATGGCTTCTGGTCCTCGTGCAGGATTGGCTGAACTTCTATTACCAGCTCGTCAACCTGGTTCATCTATTATGCCTGGAAAGGTCAATCCTGTTATGCCTGAGATGATTAATCAGGTAGCTTTTCAAGTTATAGGTAACGATCATACAATTTGTCTAGCTTCGGAAGCAGGGCAGCTTGAGCTAAATGTAATGGAGCCTGTTCTCGTGTTTAACTTACTTCAGTCAATCAGCATTATGAATAACGCATTTCATGTTTTTACAGAACATTGCCTAAAAGGCATCGAAGCAAATGAAGAACGTTTAAAAGAGTACGTAGAGAAAAGTGTAGGGATTATTACAGCCGTAAATCCACATATCGGATATGAAGTAGCAGCACGAATTGCTAGAGAGGCTATCTTAAGTGGAAGGTCGGTACGAGAACTATGTTTGCAATATGACGTACTGACTGAGGAGGAACTTGAATTAATTTTAAATCCTTATGAAATGACAAACCCAGGAATCGCTGGTAACTCTCTTTTTGACAGAAGTTAATTTTTAAAAACAATCTTCATATTAAATTCACCTGATAAGCTACCTACTTTGAACATCATTAGGTAGCTTATTTTCTATATGTAAAACAAGGATATATTTTTAATGTATATAAAGAAATTTATTCAATAATAATAACTAAAAGTAAATATATAATTTCTATTATATTTAAAAATAATTAATAAACTATTATAAATATAAATATTTTATCTAATACTTATCTTGTAGAAAAAGGTTCTATTTGTCGTCACTAAGAGTAAAGGTGTAAACTTTTATTATAATATTGATAAATCACCTTTTACACCTCTATATAAGTAAATATTTAAAAATGCACATAGAAGTCAA
>Ga0268252_1000963_pt1 | contig 17267 bp, 23 predicted proteins | sample AgamicMgSfrz_FD_200244 | JGI IMG/M metagenome (GOLD analysis project Ga0268252, IMG submission 200244) | Agave microbial communities from Guanajuato, Mexico - Mg.Sf.rz (v2) (version 3) | ecosystem: Host-associated > Plants > Phyllosphere > Phylloplane/Leaf | place: Guanajuato, Mexico | collected... | reverse complement strand
AACAGATGAGCCAATGTACCAATACGACTTAGAAGAAGACTTCTCTACTGAAACAGCGGTTCTTTTATTCCGTCTTTACTTGAAAGAAAACGACTGGAGATTCAGTGCTGAAGGTAAAGGATACAACAAAGGAATGGAAGCATTTATCGTTGAGTACGGTTTAGAAGTAGGTTAATCCTATGAAACAAAAACTCAAGAACTTTTGGTATAACGTAAAACTGATGATGACCCTGCTAGTAGTAGAGGTCATCATGTTCTTTATATGTAAAGGTGTGATTTGGATAGAACTTGTTGTTCGTCCATATACAAAATTCGGAGCAGGTGCTATGGCTTTTAGTCAGCACATTGCTTTTGCTATTATCGGATTTTTTATTGCAATAACAATTTGTCCTAATGGAGGTAAACGTAAATGAGCTTAATTCTATTCATCTTTGGTTTCTGTGCAGGTTGCATAGTTTGGGATTATATTGGTGAAGACGTAAAGAAAGCAATCATGAATAAAAACCGCTAATAATGGGGTGTAAGAGTGTCTAGAAAAACTTATTGGATAGATATGCTGGAAGGGATAGGTATAATCATTCTGACGTATTTAGTTGGAATAGCAATCCGCATAATTATCTTTGGTCACTTTTTGTTTATTGGTCTTTGGAGGCGGTTACTAATTTGTTCGGTGCAAGGTCATGATTGGAAATTTATTGGCGGGGGATGGATTTCTGTTCCATTCATTACCCCGTCTAAATCTTTTGAATGCAAAAGATGCTTAGCACATACAGATAATCCCCGCTGAAAGAATAAAATATCTATAGGGAAGAGGAAAATACGTGTTGCATAATTTATATATTATCTTGGTTCTAGTCTTAATGGAGGGCTTGCTAAGTGCAGATAACGCTCTTGTGTTATCAATGATGGCAAGCAAAGTAAAAGATCCCGCAAAGCGTGACAAGGTTCTTTATTACGGTATGGTAGGAGCAATTGCTTTCCGTGCATTCTTTATCTTAATTGGTACTTATATCGTAAAGTTTTGGATTATTAAAATCATTGGTGCTGTATACCTTCTACAAATGGCTATTGGTCACTTCAAGAAATCAAGTGCAGGAGAAGATGAAGATAGTGTAGTAGATAAATATACACAAACTTGGTTCCATAAACTTATTGGGAAAACAGGTATTAAAGTAAGTCATTTCTGGTCTATTGTTATTTCAATTGAACTAATGGATTTAGCATTTTCTGTTGACAGTATTACTGCAGCGTTAGCTCTTAGTGATAAGTTTTGGGTGTTAGCTCTTGGTGGTATTCTTGGAATTGTCATGATGCGTTTTGTTGCAAAACTATTTACTTCATTAATTGAAAAGGTTCCAGAAATGGAGCACACTGCTTTCGTTTTAATCGCAATCATCGGTTTAAAAATGCTATTAGGTACTGTTCACTCTGTTGTGAACTTCGTAGCAAAATACACAAACAGTGCAATTCATATGCATGAAATTCATATTCCGGAATTATTATTCTTTGGAATCTTAATCGTAACATTTGCTGCAACATTTGTTGTACATGCATTCCGTAAAAATAAAACTGTAGCGGCTTAATGGCTACAAGGGGGAAATAATATGTTTGGTAACTTACAATCATTAAAAGGTAAAACAGTACATCATCTTTCACACAATGACTTGGACGGATATTCTCCCCAAGTCATTTCTCAATTATCGACATTAGAAGTAGTTGAATATATTCATTGTGGCTACGATAGGTTTGAAAAAGAACTAGAAAAAGTTATGTCTGTGTTTGAAGAAAATAAAGAAGTTGTTAGCTTTGAAACTTCCGCTATCTTAATTACAGATATTGCTCCTACATCTGAGGAAATCGTAGAGCGTCTGAACAAGTTATTTACTGCAGGTCTTACTGTTGTGCTGCTAGATCATCACGATACAGCTAAATGGATTAGCGAGAAGTATCCTGAGTGGGCTTTTATCACAAGTAAAATTAATGACCGCTTAACTTGTGCAACAGAACTATATTATCTGTATTTGAAAGAAAAAGACTGCTTCCTGGTACATGTATATGAATCATATGCTGTAAGTGATTTTGTAGAACAGGTCCGTTCTTACGACACATGGGACTGGTATCGTACAGGTAATGATCGTGCTAAAGAATTAAATTCTGTTCTTTATATTCTTACACCATCTCAATTTATTGAAATGCAGGGAGCTAAATTCGTTAAAACCTTCACTAATCTTAGACTGCCTGATCTATTCTCTCTGAATGAGACAGAGCGATTATTGGTCAGCATTGAAAACAAACGAGAAGAGAAATACATTGAAGGTCGTTCTAAGCGAATGGTTAAACACGAATGGTATGTCGATGGTAAGCGTTACGACGTAGGCGTAGTGTTTGCTGATCAATATCATTCAACATTGGGCAATACATTAAACACTCTAAATCCTGACCTTAATTTTGTAGCTATCCTTGATATGAACTCTGGTAAAGGAAGTCTTCGAACTATTCATGAAGATGTACATGTAGGTAATATCGCTAAATCAATTGCAGGTGGCGGAGGACATCCCAAGGCTGCAGGTTTTGAATTTGACTCTGAAAAAATGACATTCCTAACAGAGAATGCATTAGGTTTGTTACCTCAATCGTCTCATGCCTAAGAGAGATTTTAAACAAGAAGACAGAGTTTATATTGTTAGGGATATAGGGATAGCAGGAATAAATGTAGGAGATACCGCTACAATACATCTTATTGCTAGTGGTGAGTACTTCTATCCTGTTCATTTAAAGCTAGATAAGCCTTGTGATGATGGACATTTTTATTGCAGAGTAGATTACCCTGACATAGATCATATGCCAGTGAATGTAGCTCCTGTACAGCCATTATTTGTGCAAGAACCAGAAGTACCAGATTGGTTAAATGTTTCCGGATACGAAGACATTCCTCTTTAAGTATTGGTATGGTTATCCAGTCGAGAGATAGTAGACGAGAAGATTGTGTAATACGACATCAATAGATTATATATATAATGTAGCGTTCATCATACGATATGTATCCTCCTATGTGTTTGTTATGTTATTTCTCCTTCTTACTTCTTTCTCTCTCTTCTTGGGGGTCTCTAATTAGAGGCCCTCCTTTTTTTCGACTTGGAAAGGTGGTAATGCCTCTATGAAAATTGGAGATATCTTTGTTGTTAGTGGTAACAGTATTATTTCTAAGGCTATCCAAAAGACTGTTGATTCTAAGTGGACACACGTTGCCTTATATGTCGGCGGTGGATATGTGTTAGAAATTGATTGGAACACAAAAGCAACACTTGTAAAAGATCCTTATACGTTTGGTGAGTTTGAGCATGTTGTATTAAGAAGTAAGAAACCTCTAACAGCAAGTCAACAAGTAAACATTACTTCTAATGCTTGTGCTTTTAACAAAAAAGGAAACAGATACGATTGGTTAATGTTAATCAATTTATTCTTAAAGACAAAGTTTCCGAACGCAAAACTATTAAAACGTCTAAATGGAAAGAACACTTTCATTTGCACAGAGTTGGTGGATGAAGTATTCAGACGAGTAGGTATTGAACTATTCCCTGATAAAGATGGAGTGATATACCCTCACGATTTTGTTGCGTGTGATAAGCTACAGATTGTTGATTCTGAGTTTAGCAGAATCTGCAGTTAAATATTTGAGAAAGGCAGTTGACTTTGATTAGTTAACTGCTTATTTTAATTTCCGACAAATAAATAAGAAGAAGGAGATTCAAAATGACAGGTATTTTAGTAGGCATTTTAGGGATCGTTATTACGTTTGGAGTTGCATTCTTACTATCGAATGATAAGAAGAATATCAACTATCGAGCTGTAGGAATTTTATTCGTACTTCAATTAGTTATCACAGCGTTTATGCTACACACAAGCATTGGAGGTAAAATCCTAACGGCGATTGCAAACGGGTTCTCTAAGCTAATGACATTTGGAACAGAAGGTATCAACTTCGTAGTTGGTGGATTGGTTCCTGATGGTAAATCTGTTTTCCTTGTTAGCGTATTATTACTGATTGTATTTACTTCAACTATTCTAAGTATCTTAAACTATATCAGAATTCTACCGCTACTCATTAAATATCTTGGTGGATTAATTGCGAAGATTACAGGACTTCCACGAGTTCTTTCTTTTAGCACAATTGCTTCTTCAGTATTTGGAGATACAGGTGCATTACTAGCAATTAAAAATCATATTCCTTCGTTTAATCGTAATCAGCTATTCGTAGCAACTACTGCTTCAATGACTAGTGTAAGCGCTTCTATTGTAGCTTCTTACATGCAAATGGTACCACCTGAATACGTGCTAATTGCTTTACCACTGAACGTATTAAGTGGATTAATCCTTTCCACTATCGTAGCACCTGTTAAAGAAGACAACGCTGAAATTAATATCAAAGATATGGTTAAAGAAAAAACATTCTTTGAAGCGGTTGGTAATGGTGCAATCGATGGATTAAAAGTAGCCGCTATTGTAGCCGCTATGCTTATCGCATATGTTGGTTTACTAGCAATGGTTAACTGGGCAGTTACAGGTCTTGTAGGTATGAAGATTGAAACTATTTTAGGTTACATCTTGTCACCAGTTGCTTGGATTATGGGTGTACCTTGGGATGAAGCGGTTAAAGCAGGAAGTGTTATGTCTACAAAGATTGTAGCTAATGAATTTGTAGCAATGCTTGGTTTTGCACCACTTATGGGAACTTTATCTGCTAAAACTGTAGGTATCGTTTCAACATTCTTAATTAGTTTTGCTAACTTCTCTTCTATTGGGATTATTCAAGGAACAGTACAAAGTTTTTCTCAAGAACAAGGTGCTGGTGTTGCTAAATTCGGAATGAAAATGCTGTTAGTAGCAACCATGGCTTCTGTATTATCAGCGACGATTGTAGGTTTGTTCCTGTAATTATAGACTCTATTGCTGTCTGGATGTAAGGCGAGAAATTAATCTCGTCTTTTTTATTTGTCTAATACATGATAAACGTTAAAATAGACCAAATATGCTACTATATACTTACAAAGGAAATAATTAACGAAACGGGGAGAGTCAATTGAAGTATAAATTTGTTGCGTGTCTATTTAATATGAAATTAGAAAATAAAAAAAATAGAGGCCTTTCTATATTTCCTGGCGGCAGGATATCAAATGGTGAACAAATGCTAAAAGAAGTATTAGATGTGCCAGCCATGAAAAGTGATCTAGGTTATCATTCTCTACATGAATTTGAAGATAGTGTTTACGCTTATGTGGAAGGAGACTTAGAAGACATTACGACTAAAAAGCAAATGGATGAAATCGGCATGTTCTATACTTTTTTCCTATTAAGAGAATTTGAAAGTTTGTTAGAAAAAATGTGGAAAGTGAAGGATCATAATGTGTATTTGAGAGACGGTTTTATACTAACATCTGACGATGATTTTAAAACTGCATGGACTTATAAAGCTTCTTTGTCAACAATTTATACTTCTTCTGACGGTAGTAAAGGTTGCACCGTTTTTTCGGATGAAGAGATAAAAATCGCTAAAAACGATTTTACTCTTGGTTCATTCGACGACTATGATGAAGAAGATGAAGGTGGTAAAAATGTTTCCTCAGATATCTTCTTTAAAAATAAAGGCAGTAGCAGAATGTTAAGAGCTAGATATTTCACTTTAGTGGCTAGAGGTAGTGCTACTATTCCACAGAAGATTGTTCATTATTGTAATGCTTTAGAATGCCTGTTCACTATAGGAAAAGCAGAAGTTAATCATAAAATTGCAGAGCGTGTATCTTTTATGTTGGGAACAGATAAGGAATCGAAAAGAGAGCTATTTGAATTTATAAAAAAAGCATACGACCATCGTTCATACATTGTTCATGGCCAATCATTAAAAGGTTCTGAAGAAAGATTGATAGAAGTATCTGTAAGACTAGATAATATTCTAAGATGTTTAATCTCCAACGATGATGAGGTTTTTGCAAAAAACGATAATGAAATGGAGTCTTATTTTAAAGACTTAATTTTTACTTGATTATGGAATCAAGTAAAACTGTATAGCAGTTGGGAGATATAAAAGCATAATATTGAGCCCTCTTTAATCAAGTGGTTACGTTTGCTAACGAACATGATTAAAGGGGGCTTTTCTAATGGAATTCAAAATCCAATCTGAAGTACTTGAGGTTCAATCTACTTCACCAAAGCAAGTTATTGACTGGGGTGTAAGCCTAGTTCAAGCTCCTCAAATCTGGTCTCTTACAAAAGGAGAAGGTATCAAAGTAGCGGTATTAGATACAGGCGTTGATCCAAAGCATCCAGATTTAGCACCTAACATTGTAAAAGGTATTAACTTTACTACTTCAAACCCTACTGACTTTGTAGATCGTCAAGGTCATGGTAGTCACTGTGCAGGTATTATTGCCGCTTGTGACAATATGGTAGGTGTTGTTGGTGTAGCGCCACGAGCACAATTATATATTGCTAAGGTGCTAGGTGATGACGGTTCAGGCTCTATCGATGCTATCATCAAAGGAATTGATTGGGCAATTGAAGAACAAGTAGATATTATTTCTATGAGTCTAGGCTGTCCTGTTGATCCGGGCCCTGCATTCCATCAAGCATTTAAACGTGCACATGATGCAGGTATTATTATCGTAGCTGCTTCAGGGAATGAGAACACTCATGTAGGTTGGCCTGCAGTATATGAAGAGACAATTGCTGTTGGTGCAGTTGACCAGGCATTTGGAAAAGCTAACTTCTCTAACTTCGGTAGTGAATTAGATGTAGCGGCTCCTGGTGTAGACATTTATAGCACTTATAAAAATGGTAGTTATGCAAAACTATCCGGTACTTCAATGGCAACACCTATGGTTGCAGGTGTTATTGCTCTTGTAGAGTCACTTGCTCGTAAATCAGGGCAAAAACTATCACCTGACCAAATTATGCAATTAATTCATGACCGCTCTGTTGACCTAGGAGAAGCAGGCGACGATGACAACTTTGGAAATGGTCTTATAAATATTTATAAACTTATCCAGAAACAATAACTGAGTCACCCTTATGGGTGGCTTTTTTATTTTAAAATGTGAGAACATGAGAAAAAGCAGCTATGGTAGTTGGCTGCTTTTTCAGTGAGGTTTAGGTTTTTGGTTTAGGTTTTATAACTGTTTCTTAACTATAATAACATGATATAATAAGAACGGATGTTCTGTAAAGAAAAATATTCCTGTTTTATTACAAAAATTTTTCAGAAGCGATTTTTGAGGCTAATGACTTATTTACTTTTTATGTGAATAGCTTACGATGTTTTAGCATCGATTATATAGATGAAAGGTGGTCAACTTCATGACTGATCGTAGTGGTAAACATTGGACTGAAGATGAAATTGAATACTTAGAAACATATATTGGCTCATTGTCTATGAGTGCGATTGCTCAAAAGCTTGGCAGAAAACCTACAGCGGTATTGAACAAAGCAGAAAAATTAGGAATATCTAATACAAAAATAGCATGTGGAATGTTAACTGTTCGTCAGCTTGCTAAATGTTTATGTATAGATGATAAATCGGTTAAGCGAATGATTATTAATCACGGGCTACCGGCTAAACAAAGAGACTTCCGGATTAGAAGAGTTAAAAACGGTAGAAACGGAGCCGTTAATGTAAAACAACTTTCTTACTACATTGACACTAAGAAGTTCTGGAAATGGGCGGAAGAACATAAAGACCTGATTAATTGGCATAATGTTCCACAGTACTCACTACCTTTTGAACCGGATTGGTTAGATGAAAGACGTAGGGAAGACTTTTATAGATGGGCAAATAAAAGAAAGCCTTGGACAACTGAGCAAGATGAACAATTGTGGAGATTGTATTATCAAGAAAATATGCCGCAGAAAAAGATTGCGGAAATAATGGGAAGGACTTCTACTGGAGTAGAGAAGCGCTTAAAACGTCTACGAGACAAAAGGCTTCAAGCAACTTCATAAGAGAGTAGGTATAGAATGGCAGCTCTAATTATTGGATTATCCATTGGAGTCATCATCGTGATCGCTGTACATTCTGCAGAGAAAAAACGTCCTAAATGTCCTTGTACGTATAGCGATTATAGGTGCGAAAGTTGCAGTCATAACATGCGACAGTCTAGAAGATAACCTCTACTATATTTCTCAGAAACCATGTTCCAAATATTCAATAGTTATTATTACATTGGCTTATAAGACGGATTCCTTCAAATCTGTATATTTTTTGAAGGTAAATTCTAATAAATGTATAATAATATAAGATGAATCAATAGAACATGGTTTTACACTTTCGAAAGGTGTGTATATAATGAGTGAATTTAAAAATAGAGGATTCTTATTAAAGCAGCGCGCATTTCTGAAGCTATACATATACAAGACAATTGATAAGAATAAAGGGTATGCGTCTCAATATTTAGGAGATTTACGTAAAGAATTTAAACAATATGGGTACGAACCTACTCATACAGAAACATATAAAGTATTACATGAACTCACTAGGGATGGGTTGGTTAAAAGAGAACGACAAATCAAAGGGGAAAAGGGTGTAGATTTCCAAGAGATTATTCTTTACTCACTTACAGATGAAGGAAAGAAAGAATATGACCTTTATAAAAAGCAAATGAAAGTCGAGCTCGAACGATGTAGGGGACTTTTGGATAAAGCCTTGGAGGATCATTACGGCCCTGTTAGATAAGGGGTGAAATAATGAATAAAGCTTTGAAAAGTTGTTGGATTAATCATCATCAAATCAAGTTTCAAGATAGTAATGTTAGTCCAATAGGTGGACCAGAGGGAACGGTTGTTATGTATACAATGGGGAATCCTGTTCATGAAGATGGTTCGCCAATGAAAATAGGAGATCGCCATCCATTCATGGGATATAACTTAAACTTCAATTTAGCTATTATTCCTAACGAGATAGATATGAGCAAGCAAAATAAAGTGCATCTTGTATTTTTCAGCGGTGAAGAGTTTGAAGGGTTTATTGACCATATAGCCCACGGAACTAGCACTGTTAGAAGTGATTCTACACTTTATGAAAATGTAACTTTTATTACAGAAACACTAGAAAGAAATAGACAAATTAATTAGGTACTTAAAGGCTGAGGATATGATCCTGAGTCTTTTTTATTTTCCAAATCTAGAACATTAGTTTGTTCATAAATCAGTTTGACTTTTTAATATCTAATGGTTGTATTAAAAACTGACCTTTCAAGAAGCAAGCTACTATATATAGTTTGCCGCTCAGAAACTACAAAAATATTAAGGGAGGAATTTACTTGTCAACTGAAACAACTACATCAGTCCAAGAAATTATTACAGGCAGAATTACAAAAGTATTAGAGGTATTTAGCCATTTAGATAGCACAAGCTTCTTAGATAGCGTGCAAAATTACATTGAGAGTAGAGAAGATATTTCTTTACAAGAAGCTTCCCAACAAGCAATTCTTCGAGCTTTAGAAGAGCTAGGCATGGAAGACAATCGTCCAGATTGGACATTTGTAGCTTCCGCTTTATACTCCGAACAACTATATGAAGAAGCAGCTCAAAACCGTGGGTATGACCCAAAGACAAAATACGGTTCCTTATATGAGCTAGTAACTCTATTGGTGGAACAAGGAATCTACCATAAAAACATTTTAGCTGATTATACAGAAGAAGAAATGAACCAATTGGAAAGCGTTATTGTTCCTGAAAGAGATAATGATTTCACGTACATTGGTCTTCTTACATTAGCTGAACGCTACTTAGCAAAGTTCAACAAGAAAACTACTTGTGAGTTACCGCAAGAGCGTTTCATGATTATTGCAATGGCATTAATGCGATTAGAAGACAAATCAAAACGTATTGGATTAATTCAAGAAGCATATGAAGTATTATCAAAACGATACATGACGGTGGCTACTCCTACTTTCTCAAATGCAGGTAAAAGCTATGGTCAATTGTCTTCATGCTTTATCGATACAGTTGGTGATGATTTACGTTGCATCTATGACAGCAACAGTGATTTAGCTGACTTATCTAAAAATGGTGGAGGTATCGGTGTTTACTTAGGACATATCCGTAGTCGTGGCTCAGACATTAAAGGTTTCCCAGGTGTATCTCAAGGTGTTCTACCATGGATGAAGCAATTAAATAATACAGCGGTTAGTGTAGACCAATTAGGTCAACGACAAGGTGCAATTGCTGTTTACTTAGATATCTGGCACCAAGACATTTTTACTTTCTTAGATGCGAAGCTAAACAATGGTGACGAGCGTAAACGTACACACGATTTATTCATGGGAGTAACGTTACCTGATATCTTCATGGAGGCGGTAGAAGCACGCGGTTCTTGGTACACATTTGATCCTTACACAGTTCGAAAAGTATTAGGATTCAGCCTTGAAGATTTTTATGATGAAGAATTCGGTAATGGCTCATTCCGCAAGAATTATGCATTAGCTGTTGAAGCAGCTGAAAACGGACAATTTGGAGAAAAAGGATTGCTATGGGACAAAGTAGAAGCAATTGAAGTCTTTAAGCGAATCATGATTTCTCAACTAGAAACTGGTTCTCCATTTATGTTTTACCGTGACGAAGTAAACCGTCAAAATGCAAATAAGCACAAAGGTATGATTTACTGCAGTAACTTATGTACGGAAATTACTCAAAACCAAAGTGTAACAGTAGTAGAAGAAGTAAAAACAGAAGATGGAAAAATTATTATTACAAAAAATCCTGGTGATTTTGTTGTATGTAACCTTTCTTCTATTAACTTAGGTGCAGTTTATAAAGATAACCCTGATAACTTTTATGCAGCTCTAGAAAAACTGATTAACATTCAAGTACGTATGCTTGATAACGTTATTGATTTAAATGACTTACCAATTTTTCAAGCGAAGATTACAAATGAAAAATACCGTGCAATTGGTCTTGGCACATTTGGATGGGCCCACTTATTAGCTCTTAAAGGTATCATGTGGGATTCAGAAGAAGCGGTAGAACTTGCAGATGAATTATATGAACACATTGCTTACTACACAATTAAAGCTTCTAAAGAATTAGCAAAAGAAAAAGGCGCTTACCCTTACTTTGTGGGCTCAGAATTTAATACAGGTATGTACTTTGAACGCCGTAGCTACACAGGAAAAAATGCTATTCCTTCATTACTGGATTGGGATACTTTATCCGCTGCGGTTCAAGAAGAAGGTATTCGTAACGGATACTTAATGGCAATTGCACCTAATGCAAGTACGTCAATCGTTGCAGGTTCTTCCGCTAGTATTGATCCGATCTTCCGTAAGTTTTATTCAGAAGAAAAGAAAACATATAAAATTCCTGTGACAGCACCTGACCTTAACGAGCAAACAACATGGTTCTATCCATCTGCATATGTAGTAGATCAGCATCAAAGCATTAAACAGAATGCTCGTCGTCAACGTCATATTGACCAAGCAATCAGCTTTAACTTCTATGTACCAAACGATGTAAGAGCTAGTGAATTGCTAGGTTATCACCTACAGGCATGGAAAGAAAAATTGAAAACAACTTACTATGTTCGTTCGACTTCTCAAGAAGTAATCGACGAATGTGAATCTTGTCATTCGTAATATAAAACACCTTGGAGGAATAAATAATGAGTACAGAATTAGTAACAAGAAAAATCATGGATAAAACAGCACCAAACCGTTCTACGGCTATTGTTAACGGGGAGTCTTCAAACGTATTAAACTGGGATGATGTCCGCTTTAAGTGGGCATTCCCGCTCTATAAACGAATGTTAGCAAACTTTTGGACACCGTTTGAAATCAACATGGGTAAAGACGTTCAGCAGTTCCCTCAATTATCAACTGCAGAGCAAGACACATTCTTAAAAATCATCGGTCTACTAGCATTGTTAGATAGCATCCAAACGGACTATGCAGCTAAAATGGCAGACTACATCACAGACTCTAGTGTTAATGCTCTTATGGTTATCTTAGCTCAACAAGAAGTGGTTCATAACCATTCATATTCATATGTACTTTCTAGTCTTGTACCAAAAGGTAAGCAAGATGAAGTATTTGAATATTGGAAAACAGAACCTAAGTTAATTGCCCGTAATGAATTTATCACAAACGGCTATCAAGAATTTGCTGAAAACCCAAGTGTAGAAAATATGTTGAAATCTATTGTCTATGACGTAATTCTTGAAGGCTTATTCTTCTATAGCGGCTTTGCATTCTTCTACAACTTGGCTCGCAATCAGAAGATGGTAAGTACTTCTACGATGATCAACTACATCAACCGTGACGAACAACAGCATGTTGGGTTATTCGAAAAGATTTTCAAAGAAGTACTTAATGAAAATCCTGAGTACAATACACCAGAATTAAAAGAATTTGCTGTGGAAACATTCCGCAAAGCTGCAGAGCTAGAGATTGAATGGGCAGAAGAAATCATCGGCAACAAAATCACAGGTCTAACAATGAAGGATGTATCGGACTACATTAAGTTCACTGCAAACTTACGTTGCAACCAAATGGGATTTGGAAAGATGCTGGTATTCCCTGATGCACCAACAACAAATCCTTTGCGTTGGATCGTTGCTTATCAAGAAGTAGACTTAGGTAAAACTGATTTCTTTGAGCAAAAATCTCGCCAATATACAAAAGCTAGTGAAGCTAACGGCTTCGATGACCTATAAAAATTAATGAAAGAGGACGGTATTAAAGATGGAAATTCTTAAGTTTTATCAACCAAGTTGTACTACATGTGTACCTGTAAGCAATTATTTAGAAGATCAAGGTGTAGAAGTTACATCTTATAATGTAATGGAATCAAAAGGTGCTAAAAAAGCGGCTGAATTAAAGATTGGATATGGTGTTCCAGTTGTTATTCTTTTAGATGGCGAAAAGGAAATCAAGCGAACTTATAAATATAATCCAGCTGAGCTTGAAGAGATCGTTAATCTTTATAAAGCGGCATAGTAAAATATTTCTTTTATTTCATCTTTCTTGACAACGACTAAATACTTTCTATACTAGTTAGAAAAGGGGAGTGTTTCAATGTACGAAGCTATTTTAATTGAAATGCTAATCGAGCTACAATCTCTTGCGCCTACCAAAGTAGAAGTAAATAGTAAGGAAGCTATCGATAAGTTGTTGAATTTAATAGATGAAATACATAAATTAAGGAGCCTGTAATGGGCTCTTTTTTATTTTACTTGTTGACGTTTTATTTGAAAGGCTTATGTTATCTAAAAAGAGAGGAGCATTTTAATGAGTCTTAAAAAATTAGAAGAAGAAGCATTAGAAAATCTATCTAAGTTTGAGAACTTAGCAGAAAAATTACAAGTAAATATGAAGGATTTCGGAAAACACTTAATGATGCTTGATGTAAACAGTGCGGTTCTTCGAGAACGCCAACGTCAAAATGATTTGTGGGGATACCAACGTCATGATATTGGTATCTGGCTATCTATTCTAGGTGAAGAGTGGGGAGAAGTATGTCAAGCCGCTCAAGGACGATTAGGCTTAAAGAGTGTTAAGGATACGGATGCTGATAATCTATATGAAGAATTAATTCATGTGGCCGCTGTTGCATCTGCTATTGCAGAACAAATCAAGGAAGAAGAAGAAGCAAAACAGGAGGCTGCTTGATATGAGAGTATTTTTTGATACTGAATTTACAGGCCTTCATCAAAATACAACGTTAATCAGTATTGGTTGCATTGCTGAAAATGGTCAAACATTCTATGCGGAGCTAACTGATTATGATAAAGACCAAATTGACGAGTGGTTACAAAACAACGTAATTAATAATCTGTCGAAGAACTCGAATGAGCTTCATACGATGGCTGACTCAACAGTTAGCGGGAACAAAGCTAAGGTTGCCCTTGCTCTAACACTATGGCTTCAGCAATTCGATAGTGTAGAGATATGGTCAGATTGTTTGGCTTATGATTGGGTATTGTTCAATCATCTATTTGGTCATGCTTTTAATATCCCAAAGAATGTGTACTATATCCCGTTTGATATCTGTACTTTAATGATAGTTAAAGGTGTTGATCCTGACATTAGCCGCGAAGAATTTGCAGAACTAGATGGCGATAAGCATAATGCATTACATGATGCCAAAGTAATTAAAGCGTGTTATGAAAAGTTAGTATCTATGAAGTAAGATACATTTACATTGAGGAGAATTTGAAATGAGTAAAGAAAGAACACTGTTTTTAAAAGCCCCAGTTGGCTCACATAATTATAATCTAAAAGTACTTTCATCAGATAATGACTTTAAACTCTTTTTTCTACCGTTGTTTGATGACATGTTTGCTAATAGAGATTTTTCGAAGTCATTCACCGTTGAAAATGGGGATGACATGGAATACAAAGATGCACGACAACTTCCTTATCTATGGTGGAAATCAAATGTTAATTTTATTGAAGTTTTATTTTCAAGCGATATAGTGTTTTCTCCTGAAGTAGAGCACCATGTGAAAAAGCTGTTAGAGAAAAAAGACGAAATCGCTAGAATGAATTTACCGTATCTACACAAATCATCATTAGGTATGATCAGAACAAAGCTACGACTTGCTCAAAGAAATTACGAAAATGGGCTTCCTCACTACGATGCAAGCGGAAAACCTCTAACTGTTAAAGGTATTGCTGCTCCTTGGGGAAAAGAAATGATGGGCGCTTACCGCATTGGTGATTTTTTTATGCGTTATTACAAAAATGGTTTTACAGATTTTAAAGCCGCTATGACTTATTCAGATGAAGAAAGAGTAAAGCTTCTTGCATTTAGAAATGAAGAAATGCCTTATGAAGAAGCACTCGCTATGGTTAAAGAAAAAGAGCAAGAACTATTAGATGTTGTTTTTACTTATGATGAAGAAGAAGGCTTAAAAACTAAAGAGTTTGTTGAGTCAGTTCTAAAAGAAGCTGTTATGGAAGATTTGAAAAAAAGAAATTAAATCAGGAGGCACCAACTATGAGTAAAGTTGTTGTTCATGTATCTGGTGGAGTAGCGGAAATAGTTACTCTACCTAAAAATGTAGGTATGCATATTTTAGATTTTGATGATTTTCGTGACAGCCAGGATATGGGTTCAGGAGTTCTAGGTAACTTCTGCCCTTCTTGCAAAGAACATAGTACTGAGTTTGAATGGAATGCTGCAACTATATTGGAAAACGGAGAAGATGCTCCTCGCATCCAGTACACAAAGCAAGGTTTGTTGGGACCAACAACACAATATAAACATGTGTGTCCTAGATGCTTTGAAGAAATTTCGTTAGATAAATTATTAGAAGAGAAGGGAAGAATTGACCATGCCTGAAATTGATAAGATACTATCATTGTCTACCGCACATATCACAAAAGAAGCTAGAGATTGGTTAGACGAACAATCAAAACTTACTGAAAATAATAAAATGAAATTAATCACTTATCCAAAAGGAGAGTATGGCTGGTTCATTCCGCTTCACGAAGATATGTTTGAAGAGCAAAAAATCATTCCGGAATCTCTTCTAATTATTCTTGGTTACGCTTGGGGTACGGGTTGCCAGTGGATTATGTTTGACAATGAGATACAAGAGATTGATGATTTACCTAAATACGATTGGTGAGGCAGCTAGTATAACTATGCTGTCTTTTTTCATGATATTATATACGTATATAAAGGGGGAATAATATGCCAAATCCAGCTAAGATATTTATCAGCTCTGCATATGCTGATGATCTTAAACCATTAAGACAAGATTTGAAAGCTCATTTAGAATCTTCTGGTCACCAACCTTTACTTTTTGAAGAGAATTTTTACCCTTGGGCTGATGACTTCATGGATACATGCTGTCAAAAGGTTAAAGAGAGTGACATCTTTATATTGCTTGTAAATGATTTTGTGGGGACATACTGGGAAGATGGAAAGACCACGCCTACATACGAAGAGTTTTATACCGCTATTGATTCGAAAAAATATGTCATCGCTTTCTTTGATAAAAAAATAAAGGAAGTATACGACGAGCATATTAGAATACCATTAAGCGAACGCTATAAAGAGTATGTGGAAGAACATCATCGTGAACCTAATTATACGATGGATATTGTAGAGTTAGTTATAGAAGAAGACTTAGGTAAAGCACAAAAGAAAATGTTAGTGGATAAGAATTACCATCCCTTTATTTGGGCCTTTATATTTGATGTACAAAAAGCTCGGGTGTGGACAGAGGATCTTGTTATTTCTCGTTCACCAGAATTTTTTGAAAAGATTAATGGGTATTTTAGCGATCACTTAGGTCAGGGAATTAAGCTTATACCTCACAAAGAAAGTATGGCTGTAAACGCAGGTGCTGCAAATGTATTGCGACAGTTTCAAGAATACACTACTTCTTTATTATCTCTTATAGATAATGGGCAAGTCACTGATTGGGAGCAGTTTTTAAAAATAGTAACTGACCAACTAAGCGGTGGAAACATTTATGTGCGCCCTGGAACAAGAACTCAGAAGAAGGTTAATGCTATTGGCAAATGTAGTGCTATGACTGTCTATAAGCAAGATGAAGAAAAGATGAAGCTTTGCGGTTGTTGTGGTGATACAAAACCTACTAAGGAATACGAATTATCAGATGACAACTCTTATGTTGTAAACTGTTACGCTACTAACAATGTAGAGATAGGATATTCCGAAACTAAGCAATTATTGTATTATACAATTAAATCAAGAGAGTATGTGTTGTGTTTCCATTATCCACTTATTGAGAAAAAATGGACAGACCTACAAGCTAACTCTTACAAGGACGAAGTGGAATATGCTATAATGAGTAATAACATCCTGCTTATAAACTTTGTAGCTGATTTAATAGGAGGGATTCAATCATGACTGTTCAAAACAAACGGTATGATAATGGTAAAGTTGTAGTTATTTCCTCTAAGCCTTCATCAGCAAGACGTAGATATACTGAGGAGTATATGAAGAGACTACAGTTTTCTAGTGATGAAGTTTTAAAAACTTTAGCAGAAATCAACACTGCTTACCCACAACCCGGACTGAAAAATAGTTAAGAATACAAACAGAAGGAGCCTTAGTTATAGGGCTTCTTTTTATTTTTGTCTAAAAGGAGAGAAAACAATGACAAATATTATTTTTTACACATACTTAGACGGTAGATGGATTGAACAAGAAACACTTAAAGAACCGCTGTTGTCAGAGTTGTATGATAAAGTAAGTGAATTAAATGAGAAGTATAAAACGAAGCACTGGGCTATTCCAGAAGGGCA
>Ga0268252_1000962_pt1 | contig 17275 bp, 14 predicted proteins | sample AgamicMgSfrz_FD_200244 | JGI IMG/M metagenome (GOLD analysis project Ga0268252, IMG submission 200244) | Agave microbial communities from Guanajuato, Mexico - Mg.Sf.rz (v2) (version 3) | ecosystem: Host-associated > Plants > Phyllosphere > Phylloplane/Leaf | place: Guanajuato, Mexico | collected... | reverse complement strand
CCGAAGAAGTAAAGGCTTAATACTTTTGTTTTAACTATATACGATATACAGAGTTAGTTAACGACACACAAATTATTGAAAAGGTCATAAAAGAGCCAGTTCCCTTATAAGGTCTTGGCTCTTTTGGACTAACTATATTTAATTCATACCTCAATGATGGAATACACGTATACCTGAATGCGCCATGATCATTCCATATTCATTTGCTGCCTGTGTAACTTGTTCATCTCGTAAAGAATTTCCTGTTTGAACCACATATTTAACTCCACTCTGGGCCGCACGATCTATATTATCACGGAACGGTAAAAAAGCATCGGATGCATAAGAAACGTCTTTTAATCTTTTTAGCCATTCTTGTTTTTCACTCATACTTAGCCTAGCAGGGATATCTTCAAAACACCGTTTCCATTGTTCATTTTCTACCTCAGTAATATCATCATTCAGCCATCCATCAATTGCATTATTAACCTCTACGCGAGAAATGCCTTTTCTGAACTTCATGTTAAGGGCTCTTGGATGTTGTCTTAACCACCATTTATCAGCTTTTTCAGCTGCCAACCTTGTACAATGAATACGGGACTGTTGTCCAGCACCAATTCCAATCGTTTGGCCATCTAAGGCAAAGCAAATAGAGTTTGATTGTGTATATTTCAATGTAATAAGAGCAACAAGAAGGTCCCTCTTTGCATGATCAGGCATAACAGATTGAGTCGTAACAATATGATTAAAAACTTCTTTCCCAATCTGTACCTCATTTCTTTCTTGTTCTAAAGTAATTCCAAATACCGTTCTTTTTTCAATCGGATCAGGCACATAGTTTGAATCAATCTCTAAGATTAAATATTTTCCTTTCTTTTTCTGCTTTAAAATCTCTAGTGCTTCTTGAGTGTAGCTTGGTGCAACAACCATATCAGAAACCTCTGTTTTGAGGAGATTAGCTGCAGTTATATCCACTTCATCACTAAAAGCAGCACAATCTCCAAACGAAGACATCCTATCTGTTCCACGCGCTCTTGCATAAGCAATAGCTAAAGGAGAAAGGTCTGCTCCTTCAATAAAATAAGATTCAGCAAGTGTTTCATTTAGTGGAGAATATACAGCTGCACCTGCTGGACTTACATGTTTAAAAGACGCTGCTGCAGGTTGACTAGTGGCTTGTCGAAGCTCTCGAACCAATTGAAAAGCATTTAATGCATCTAGAAAGTTAATATAACTAGCTTCTCCGTTTAAGATTTTAATAGGTGTGTTTTCTGCATTGTAGACTTTAGCTTTACCTTGATTTGGATTCATTCCGTACCGTAAACCAATCTCTTTCACTTAAAAAATCCCCTTTCTAAATAAAAAAAATATTTGAACTCATGTTCAAATACTTTGCCCAGGCGTACGGCCGTTATCTATGTGCTTCCTCATGGTCCTCCATGTTTACGCCAGTAACACATAGTCTGTTTTATAAGAAAATTTTACATAATAATATTAATTTTAACAATATATTTAGCCAAAAAATTTTTTTACTGTATATCATATATGGAGCTAGTTTACATAGCAGGTATTATCGGAAATAAAAAGGCTTTTATGATTTACAAAGGCCTTTTAAAAAATTATTTAGTTGAGCTTAAAAAATATATTTACCTATTAAAAAAATTTTTTATAGCTTCCAAACGTATGTTATGGCCACATTCCTCACAAGTATATTTCCATTTCATATTCTCTTTAACTTGTTTATATTTCAATGTCCCTTCATATACTCTAAATTTCCTTCTACAACATATACAAATGACTTCATAATAAAAAATCACAAATCTCCCCTTTCCTTAAAATTAATATATATAAAACATAGGACACAAATGAAGTATTTTTATTTGAAGTTTGAGCAAACTATTAAAGTCAACGTGATCTGTTCTTTATAAGAACGGAACATAAAAAAGCCACTGGTATACACCAGTGGCTTTTTTATGTTTTTGAGCTGTATGTCATATACAAAGTTAGTTAACATAATGTCTCTTTCTGGAACAAATGGGGAAAGAAACCAATTGGTGTAGAGGGGTTTCCATGAGGGTAAAGTTTCTTTATTATGCAGCTTTTTATTTTGCTTACCTTTTGACTGGAAAAATTATAACCTAATACTATATTTTAGATATGTACATGTATATATTTCACTTTTATCAACTAGTAAACGCAGCTATAATCAACCACACATGTAAGAAAAGCCCTCAATTAATTTTGAGGGCTTTTCTTGTATTTGTCGTCACTAAGTGTAAATAGTGAAACTTTAATAATACATAAAGTACTTTATAATTTGGCTTGTTAAGTTAAAGCACCCATTGCTTTAAGTACACTTTTTCACAATGAAAAATAGGTATTTAATGCTGCTTTAAAATAAAGTTTGATAAACCAACCCAAATGTTTTTAGATAAAATAAAGTATATAATACCAACTATAAAGAAATTCTGGATGTATAGGAGTGTAAAATGGATGGGAAAAGTCGTTCAACCAAAGTCTTTCTTATTAAAAGGCGGCAAAAAGGCGGTTTTATTATTGCATTCCTTTACTAGCAATACGGTGGATGTGAAAAAGCTAGGAAGGTACCTGAATCAAGAAGATTATACTTGTTTCGCTCCATTATATGAGGGCCACGGATTATCCAGCGAACAATTACTTCTTACGAACCCTAGTGATTGGTGGAAAAGTGTAGAAAGGGGTTACCAATTTTTAAAGAATGAGGGTTATCAAACTATTGCTGTAATTGGTGTATCATTAGGTGGCATTTTCGCTTTAAACGTAGGTCAAAAATTAAGTGTTAATGGTATAGTTACGATGTCTGTTCCTTATAAGAGAGATGTAGACATGTTAAAAAGTCGTGTTCTAAAATATGCATTAACTTATAAACAATTAGAAGGGAAAGACGAGAGGCAAATATCTCATGAATTGGATCATTTAAAAGCATCTTCATTTAATAGTTTATTACAGTTTAAGGAATACATTGATTTAACAATGGAAGGGTTGTCGAGAATTGAGAAGTCCATATGTATTTTATATGGAGAATTAGATGAAGTCTTATATAAAGAAAGTGCTAATTATATTTATCAAAATGTATCTTCGGAAAGGAAAAGTGTAAAGGGTTATTCCAATTCAAGGCATTTAATGACATTAGGTGAAGATCAAGAAGAAATCCAAGCTGACATTTTATCTTTCTTAAACAATTTACAATGGTGATTCTTTCAAGCACAAGAGAGAAGTAACCAAAACGTAAACAGTTTGCTTATTTCTCTCTTCTTTCTAACAATCTATTTTATTTTTCAAGGAATAACTCAATTTAAAAATCCGGCCTATTTTCACTTATTTTTTCGGATGAAATCGCAGCATGAAAGATATTACATAATGTTGTAATTCCATATGTTAATAGTTCCTCATTTATATATGAGTAACTAATACGCAAATGATTATTTTCTTGCCCTGCTGGATAACATGCTGATCCTGGTAAAAATGTTATCTGTTGTTTTTTTGCTTCTGATAAAAGAAGGTGGCTATCAACCCAAGAAGGCAAACTGATCCATAAATTTAATCCTCCTTCTGGTATCGTCCAAGATACATCCTCAGGAGAAAGACTTGTCAGTAAAGCAAGAGCTAAATCTCTTCGGATTTTTAAAGCCGTTCTCAACTTCTTTGAGTGATCTATCATTCTTTTAGAGTTAATCAAGGGAAGAATAGCCTTTTGTGTAAGTAAAGGGCTTCCTAAATCAGCATTTGCTTTTGCAGCTAATAAACGATTGAAAATAGAGCCGGAAGCTGTTAATATTCCTATTCTACAACTCGGTGCAATCGTTTTGCTCAATCCCCTTAAATAAATTACATTACCAAACTGATCCATGCTTTTAAGGTTGACAGGTGGTTTTTTTTCAAAATAAATCTCACTGCATGGATCGTCCTCCACAACAATACAATGGATACTCCCGGCTATATCAAGTAACTGCTTACGTCGTTTTAGCGACATAACAACACCTGTTGGATTATGAAATGTAGGAATTGTAAAGATAACTTTTGGTTTGTGTTTTTCACACACGTTTTGGAGTATATCTATTCGCATTCCATCTTTATCAACAGGCACTGTAAGTATGGTAGCACCTCTCCCCCGAAAAATATCAATTGCCCCCGGATATGTAGGTGCTTCCATTACCACCACATCCCCGGGTCCAACAAATGTACGAGCAACAAGATCTATACTTTGTTGAAGACCACTTGTAACCAAGATATTTTCTGGTGAAGAAGTAACCCCTGACCTTTTTAAATAGGCGGACATTTCACTCCTTAGTTGATTATCGCCTTGAACATTCCCGTACATAGACAATAACTCTGGATTCTCCGAAAGGGCCTGTTGTACCTCATGCTCAAAATATCTGTTCGGAAGTAGTTTAGGATCTATCATGGACGATGAAAGATGAACTTTTTGGGGAGCAATATGATAACGAGCAAACTGGGATCTTGGTAGATAATCTTGAAGTGATAATTGCCAATCGTATGAAGGTATTGCTTCTTCTTTCTTTTTCTCACTTATTTTTGCTTTTACAAAAGTTCCTTTTCCTTGAATAGAAGTAGCAAATCCATCTTGTTCTAATTGTTTGTAAGCCTTGACAGCTGTAACCAAACTTACTTCCAGTTGTTTAGAAAGATTACGTACAGAAGGCAACTTCGATCCTTCTTCCAAAAGCCCTGAACGGATTCGGTCAACAATAGATTGATATATTTGTTTAGATAGTGATCCCCCTCTATTTCGTTGAATATCAATTTGCACCATAAATCCTCCTAAGTGTTATACATTTATTTAGCGTTATAGATTTATCTCATATAGCAGATGTTAATATATTTATTTTAACATTTGAATGAAATCTATTCATACATAAGAATAAAAGGTTATTAAGTATGTCTTTATACAGAAGTTCCACAGATAAAAACACAAAGGTTAAGTGTTATAGAAGTGTATTGAGTGTTATACACAGATTAAAGTAATATAGCACTTATAGTTGAACATAGAATTACACTTGGAAAATGGAGGAATAACTTGTGAATCAAAAACGCTTATTACTAACTTACAGTTTAGTATTTTTTGTTACAGCTATTTGGGGACTTAATCTTGTTATAATTAAAGTATTGGTTAAAGATTTACCCCCTCAAACCATGACAGCTTTTCGAATTATGATGGCTGGGATTACAGCATTAATCATAATCGTTCTGGGGAAATCATTTCGTCGTCTATCGAAAAAGGAATGGATTTATACATTACTTGGAATGTTATTCGGTGTCATCTCACACCACTTGCTTATAGCAGTAGGTTTAACAATGATTGACGCTTCGAATGCTTCTTTAATTCTTGCATTAGTTCCATCCACAACTGCAATACTCGCTGTTCTCTTTTTAGGTGAACAATTAACAAAATTACGAGTGATTGGTTTTATTCTAGCATTAACCGGCGTCTTCTTTATTCAGGGTGGATCATTCAGTAACATGCAATTATCTCGGGGAGAATTAATTTTATTTATTGCTATGTTTGTCCAAGCCATTAGTTTTATTTTCGTGAAAAAGGCAACAGAAACCCTTGATTCAAAACAGGTAACAACAATAATGTACCTAACTGGATCAATTGGATTGTTGATTATTAGTTTTATAACCGAACCTGGGGGAGTTAGTGAAATGACTTCTGCACCTTTATTTATTTACTTTTTATTTATCGTATCAGGGTTAGTGGCAACAGGAATTGGATATATTGTTTTTAATGCAGCTATTCAACAGATAGGTGCAGGACAAACAGCTATATTTAACAACTTTGTTCCATTCTTTGGTCTTGTATTTTCAGCTATTTTTTTAAATGAAACAATTACAATTTCACAATTAATTGGATTTGTATTTATTGTAGCTGGTGTTCTATTTGGTACAGGTTATATTGAAAAACTATTGGAGAAAAAACATAGACGGATTAATAATATTAAAAACAGTGTGGGATAAACGGTTCTGGTGCGAAAATTTAAAAACATATGCAAGTAACCTTCCAAACTTGGACATACTGATACTAGTACCCTAAAAAAGGGGATGCGATTAGTATGAAAAAGTAAAATCTATTCAAATGGAAACATTATCAACCTGATCTTATTTTATTAACCTTGAGATGGTACCTACGGTACAATCTCAGTTTTCGTGATATAGTCGAAATGATGGAAGAACGCGGATTATCGATTGCTCATACAACGATTATGCGTTGGGTTCATCAGTATGGTCCTGAACTAGATGAACGAGTACGGCGTCATCTTAAGCTAATCAATGATTCCTGGAGAGTGGATGAAACGTATATTAAGGTAAAAGGTCAATGGATGTACCTATATCGTGCCGTTGATTCAAAAGGAAATACGATTGATTTTTATTTAAGCAAAACAAGAGATCATAAGGCTGCAAAACGCTTTTTCAAGAAAGCTTTGCGGTCTCTTCATGTTTCAATGCCCCGGGTCATAACAGTCGATAAGAATCCGGCCTATCCTGTGGCTATTGAAGAGTTGAAGAGAGAGAAAAAGATGCCCGTAGGCATCCAAATAAGGCGGATAAAGTATCTAAATAACATCGTGGAACAAGATCACCGTTTTATTAAGAAGCGTGTTCGTTCGATGTTAGGGTTGAAATCATTTCGTACAGCCACTTACATACTGAATGGCATAGAAGTTATGCATATGCTGAAAAAGAAGCAAGTTTACCAAGAGGTGAAGTCTGCCCAAAGTAGAAAAAAATTCATCCATCAACTGTTTGGGTTAGCCTCATAAGCTAGTAATTCAAGGGAACCTAATGCTTTATTTTTCTAGCGAATGTTTTTTGCACCACAACCTATATAAAAATATAAAAGAAGGAAATATTTATCTCCCTAAACTGTGAGATTCCGTAATAATAAAGTTCAATCTGTAAAAAATGTTTCAATAAAGTGGCGTGAAGCAGAGGACATATACTGATTTTTCATCCAAACTATGGCAGTCTGCGTAACTAATGAGGCTTCTGCTATTTCCTTATACTTTAAATCATCATTTTTAAATAATTCTAGCCAATCTCTCTGGACAATTGCCGTTCCTATGCCCATTTTTGCCCAGAGTAGAATGGATTTAGTATCGTCAAGTTTCCCAAGTATATTAGGTTCGAATCCATTATTTTGGCACGCCTGCGTAATCATATTCTCATATCTATTATGTACAAGTAGTGGCCGATCTGTGAGGTCTGATAAAGTTATCGATGGTTCGTTTTGCTTCCAAAAGGGTGTACCACCTGTCACTGCAACCATAGGTTCTTCAGGTAAGAGAATTGAATTGTAATACTCCTTATCAATGGGAGTGCGAACTATGCCAATATCTATTATTCCTTTTGTTAACATATCTAAAATCTCTGGTGTACTACTATGTTTAATCTGAAAACTAATATTAGGATATAAGTGATTAAAGTTAAATATTCGTGCAGGTAAAATTGAATCACCAGTAGATGCAAGTGTCCCAATTCTTAAGGTTCCACGAATTCCTTCATCGTAATCCTTTAATTCTTTGATTGTTTCTTCAGTTAGCTCTATAATCTGTTTTGCCCTGTACTTTAGCCTTTTTCCCGCATCTGTAATTTTAAAATTTCTTGTGTTTCTTTCGATCAATTTTACCTCTAGTTCTTCTTCCAACATTTTTAATTGTTTACTAAGTGGTGGTTGGGCCATATGTAATCGAGTAGCTGCTTTAGTAATGCTTTCTTCTTCAGCAATAGTCAAAAAATAAATCAGTTGTTTAATATCCATAATAAACATCTCCAATTTGGATTTATTCCTTATAAATATTAATTATATACTATTTAGATATTTTTATTATAAATGTCTGGATAGTAAAATGATACTAATCATTATAAGGGAGAGAGTTTTATGGGAATATTTATTTCATTTCTAACTATATTTATTATGTTAATTTTTAGCGTCTTTAAAGAAATTAACATTTTATACCCTCTTATATTAGGATTAGTTATCCTATCATTACTTGCCTTTAAAAGAGGGTTCGATATGAAATCTATTTTATTTATGGTTTTGAAAGGAGCATCTAAAACCAATCAACTTTATATTCTTCTAATATTATTAGGAGTTTCAACGGCTACTTGGATGGCATGTGGAACGGTTCCTGCTTTTATTTATTACGGGATTAAATTTATTAATCCACAATTTTTCATTATTTCTACTTTTTTAATTACTTGTGTGGTTTCATTAGTAATTGGCTCATCTTTCGGAACAGTGGGAACAATTGGTATTGTATTCATGATTATGGCTAAAGCAAGTCACATTAATTTAGATTTAACAGCTGGTGCAATCATAACAGCAGCCTATATAGGTGAGAGAAGTTCTCCATTGTCTTCTAGTGCCAACTTAGTTGCAGTTTTGACAGAAACCAATCTTTATGCGAATTTAAAGAGAATGTTTGTTACTACCATTATACCGTTTCTCTTAGTTATTAGTATTTACCTAGTACTATCAGTAAAAAATCCTCTTCATGTTGATTTTCTTAATACTAGCACTGAACTTAAAACTTTCTATAACCTGAATTTTGCTGTTCTAATTCCTGCAATTGTAATAATCCTATTTGTCGTATTTAAAATGGATGTACGTATTGCCTTAGGTGTTAGCATCATTATTGCTTTTGGCGAGAGTATTTTATTTCAGTCTAGATCTGTTGGTGAGTTAATTCATTTTATGATTTTTGGTTATAATATAGATCCTACTAGTAGCCTCTCCGATATTTTGCACGGAGGTGGGGTATTATCAATGGTAAAATCTATACTGGTAGTCATGATCTCATCTTGCTATGCAGGAATATTTGAAAGCACTAACTTGCTAGTAGAATTTGAAAGTATTGTTGAAAAAATTAGTATCAGATTTGGAAGCTTTTTTGCAACCACATTAACCAGTGTCGTTGGCTGTTTCTTTGGGTGTAGTCAAACATTTGCAATCATAACATCACATCAGTTTATGCGTAAGATCTATGGAGATAAAAATACAGATAAATCCGATCTTGCCCTTGATATTGGAAATACGGCCATAGTTATTGCACCTTTAATCCCTTGGAATATTGCTGCAACTTTTCCAGCAGTTATACTGTCAGTTAGTACGGGATATATCCCCTATGCCTTTTTTTTATATTTAGTGCCACTTTTTTGTTTAATTAGAGCAATTATATGTCGATATGCAGAACAGCAATCTATATCAAAGGGTTATTGAAGATTCAATTAAGAAACTAGTAACTTCAGATTAATTTAAAGCAATTGAACAAGGTGGTTCAACAATCATTAATAGAGAAGTTGTTCGGATAAAAAGAAGGCTTGAGCCGTATGATGGGGAATCTGTCACGTGCGGTTCTTAAGGGGGGGGCACTCGCGAGGGTGCCTTCATACCTGACTTAACTAGAAATATACCGAATCTAAGAAGAGTATAGGCTTATGGATCACGGTTATGTAGTAAATAAGGTTAGTGCATGATATATTCACTAACCTTATTTACATTCTTTATTATTATTCCTCGTATAAGAAGTACAGGGTAATTACTAAAAGGGGCCATATTTAATCAGATGAGCGATAATTACAGCTATAATTCCAATTCCATATTGTATTAAAATTAATGGCCAAATCCATTTTACCCAACGTATCCACGGGATTCCGGCAAGGGAAATGGTAGCCATAAAATACCCTGAAGTAGGAAAAATGATGTTTCCAATTCCATCAGCCATTGAAAAAGAAAGAACAGCCGTCTGTCGAGTCACACCAACTAAATCCGCCAAAGGAGCCATAATAGGAATAGTTAAAGCAGCTTGTCCACTTCCAGAAGGAACAATAAAATGAATAAGAGATTGCAGAACAAACATGCCTCCAGCACTAAATACAGAGGGAACATGTTGAAGGATACCAGAAGTGTAATATAATACTGTACATAAAGAGATTATTTTGTCGTAGACATTTGCAAACACTTCAATCTATCTTATAAAATAAGAGTAAGAAATAAGATAGATAGGAAGAGAAACCTATGTCCACAAAATTAGTCAACTTACGAATCGATTTTGCTTTTAAACAATTATTCGGTACCAAAGGCAGTGAGGATATATTAACTGGTTTTCTAAATGCCGTTTTAGAAAAATCTTTAGATGCACCTATTAAGTCTCTCCAATTAGAGGATCCACATCTTCATAAAGCTTACGAAGATGATAAATTGTCCATCTTAGACTTATTAGCCACACTAAATAATGGGACACAAGTGAATATAGAAATACAACTTCGTAATACGCATGATATGATTAAGCGTTCTTTGTATTATTGGAGCAAATTATATACTTCCCAAATGCAAGAAGGGATGCCCTATCGCTCCTTACGAAAAACTATTACCATTAATTTATTAGATTTTATTCTATTTCCTTCGGATGAAGAATTCCACACAACAGGCCAGTTATGGAATACACAAAAGCAACGTGTTTTAAGTGATGATATTGAAATTCACTTTGTGGAAATTCCAAAGCTTGTGAAACAATGGCGTGAAGAAAAAGTAAATCCATGGGAAAACGCATTTGTTCGTTGGATTTTATTATTACCGGCTCATGAAGATGAACATTTAACACAAACATTGGAGGAGATTGCAATGAATCAAGATCCAATTTTACAAAAAGCGATGGATAAATGGGAAAATATGAGTCATGATTCTTCTTTTCGGAGTGCATATGAAGCACGAGAAAAGCTATTACTTGATGAACAAGCCAAGTTAGCCCATGCGCGAGAAGAAGGATTAGAAGAAGGGAAAATTCAGTTGATTCGCGACATGCATAAGAATGGGATGCCATTAGAAGATATTGTGAAATTCACAGGATTAAGTATAGAAGAAATAAAACGGTTGGTACGATAATACACAGAGTTACAAAAGCTTTGCGAAAGATCTCGCAAAGCTTTTTATATTACATATTCATTGCTTTTTGGAGTAATTAAATGAATGGTATTTTAGTGCAAGCTATTACTATCAGGTGGAAATTTTGATTGCCCTTAAGGGCATACATTAATAGAGAATTTGTATTATGTTTATTACTAAAGGAAGTGAAGTAATTATGAATAGGACATCTTACGAGAGAACACCGAATGAGAAGGAATATAACAATATGATGGCTGCAAGATTGCCTGGGCTAATATGGATATTGATAGCTTACACCATATCCTTAATATTACAAATTCAAACTGCAGTTCCAATAGAGCGACGTGTGATTTTCTCGATACTTCTCATACTTTTTGCCACTATTTACTGTTATTCTAACTTATTTTTACCAAGAAGGTATTGGTTATATTTCGTATTACAATCATTTATTGTATATATCAGTGCCTTTTTTATGTTAAGTACGCCTGTAGTAATCATTACCCTTTACCCATTATTAATTGGACAAGTAATTGGAACCACAGGACGCAAAAAAAACTATCTCCTCTTGATTATTCTTGTTTTATTCACTATAAACACTTTGGTTATTGTCCCGTTTAAATCCATTGACACATTTTTGATTGTAACTCTACCGATCATGGTCGTTATTGTATCTTATGCTGTTATATTTTTTAATCAAGTTAACGCTAGAATACGGACACAGCATATTTTAGAAGAAATTGAATTGGCTCATCAACAAGTTGAACGGCTTACGCTACATAATGAGCGCCAAAGATTAGCAAGGGATTTACATGATACGTTGGCACAAGGATTGGCTGGACTAAAGATGCAATTGGAAGCGACTAATATTCATCTTAATAAGGGGAATGATGAACGAGCCAAAGAAATTGTCGTCCAATCTAAGAGGAGAGTTAGTGAAACATTAGCTGATGCACGACTAGCGATTGATAATTTACGTCTGCATACTAAGGAAGAGTATGACTTCCAACAATGTATTATAGATGAAGTACAGCATTTTACTGACGCAACCGGACTAGAATGTCACGTTAATTTCAGGATTATGAAGCAACTTTCCAGTACAATATCCGAACACTGCTTACGCATTATAACTGAATGCTTATCAAATATAGCACGTCATGCAAAAGCAACAAATGTTTGGATAAAGATTGAGGAAAAGGATGGAATCCTCTCTCTTTTGGTAAAGGATGATGGGATCGGTTTTAATATTGATATGAAGATAGGCAAGGGGAGTCACTATGGCTTGTTAGGTATTCAAGAAAGGGTACGCATTATAGGAGGAAAAGTAGATATTGATAGCGAGAAAGATAAGGGAACAAATATACAAATTAACATCCCTCTGCAAGGAGCTGAGTAAATAAATGCAACATAGAATATTAATTGTAGATGATCATCTTGTAGTGCGAGAAGGTCTTAAGATGCTTATTGAAACAAGTGATAAATATGCCATAGTAGGAGAAGCTGAAAATGGAAGAATGGCTATAGATCTAGTAGAGAAGTTAAAGCCAGATGTAATTTTGATGGACTTGTACATGCCGGTAATGAGTGGATTAGAAGCAATTAAGGAGATGGGAAGAACCGACCCTGGAATACCTATCATTATCCTCACTACTTATAACGAGGATCAATTGATGATGGAGGGGATTGAAGCAGGTGCTAAAGGATATTTATTAAAAGATACAAACGTGGAGAATCTATTCGAATCCATTGATTCAGCTATTAGGGGAGAGGCTTTGCTACAACCTGAAATCACAGAACGAATCAAAAATTATAAAACAAAACTTCTTAAAGATCAAAGTAAAGCTAAAGTAGTATTAACCCAGAAAGAACTAACTATCTTACAAGCTGTGGCACGTGGCTCTACAAGTAAAGAAATTGCTTATGATATAGGAATTGCAGAAAGAACAGTAAAGTCAAAGTTAACCAGTATTTATAACAAATTAGGAGTAGATTCAAGAACTGAAGCTGTAGCTGTAGCCATTCAATCAGGTATCCTCCATTTATAAAGCGAAAAAAGAGGAGATGAATTATTTCTTCTTTTTTCGCTTTAAGCAGGACCTTCTTTTCAAAGCTATTCTAAATCATACATATAGAAAGCCAAGATTTAATGAATCAAAAACGGTAACTCTTTTTACAATCTATCTAATCAAAAAATTAAGTGTTTAAAATACATTTGTTGAGTAGCAACAAGTAACAAAAAGACCTCTACATATAAAGTAGAGGTCTTTTTGTTATTTTTCATATCCTAGGCTATGCTTTTTATTTTTTTCCTTTTTTTCCTTTTCTAATATTTCGTTTAGGCTATGCCCCTCAATATCGACATTTGGAATAATTCTATCTAACCATTTTGGTAAGTACCAAGATGCTTTACCCATCAGTATCATAAGACCTGGGATAATGGTTAATCTAACAATAAAGGCATCAAAGAGAATACCAAATGCGAGAGACAATCCCATTGATTTAATCTGTAAGTCTTCTGGGAATATGAAACCTGCAAACACGAAAATCATGATTAATCCAGCAGCAGTAACAACAGGTCCACTGAATTTGATACCGGCTTGAACAGATTCTCTTGCATTCCCTGTTTTCACATATTCTTCTCGCATACGACTAACAAGAAAGACTTGGTAGTCCATAGCAAGGCCAAACAAGATACCTATTACAAGAACTGGTAAGAAAGCTAAAATTGGTCCTTTGGCTGGAATTCCAAATAAATCACCTAAATAACCATCTTGTAAAACGAATACCGTAAACCCTAGCGTAGCTGTCATTGTCAATAGGAAGCCTAAAACCGCCGTCAGAGGAACAAGCAGTGATCGGAATATAACTAGTAGTAACAAGAAAGCAAATCCTACAATTAGACTAGCGAATACCGGTATGGCTTCATTCAGTTTTTCTGCTATATCAATATTGACTGCCGTAATACCCGTGACATATATATATGGACTCTCTTTGCTATCTGCTAACGTAACATCGCGGATATCATGTACTAAATCTGTTGTTTCTTTGTCGTTAGGTCCCGTTTTAGGAGTAATATTAACAATGGCATATTTCCCGTTCTCACTTGGTACCGCAGGAGTTACGCTAGCTACATTGTCTAATCTTGTTAACTTTTTAGCCATGTTGTTGATTTTATTCATTTTGTTTCCATCTATGTCAGATGCATCAATCAACGCAACGAGTGAACCGTTAACTCCTTTACCAAACCCTTTTGCCATTAAATCATAAGCTTGTCTTTCAGGTGTATTTTCACCTTTCATGCCGTTATCAGGAAGACCTAGTCTTAGATGAAGTGCTGGTACACTCACGGTCAATAGAAGCAAAATACCAATAATCGTAATCAGCAATGGCTGACGTTTGAGGAATCTTCCCCACCAGTTGGTTGATTGATTATGATTTTTTTCCCTTTTTTTAGAAATGAATTGAAAAATGCCTGAAACTTTACGATTGGGTCTCATTTTATTACCTGTCCAAGCTAAAATAGCTGGAACTAACGTGATAGAAATAAGTATAGCCATCAACACACTAATAGCTGCAGTTAACCCCATCGTCGCAAGGAAAGGAACACCAACTACGGTTAATCCGCAAAGTGCTACGATTACAGTCAAACCGGCAAATACCACAGCTCCTCCAGCTGTCCCTGTTGCTTGGGCAATGGATTTGTGAATATCCATCTCTTCTGATAGTTGTTGTCTGTGCTTAGAGAAAATAAATAATGCATAGTCAATACCAACTGCTAAACCAATCATGATTGATAGCGTCATACTTACGGATGAGATATCGAAGAATTTAGTAGATAGGAATGTAATCCCTAAACTCGTAGCTAGTCCTATTAAAGCTGTGAAAATTGGTAATCCTGCAATTAGAAATGAACTAAACATTACAGCTAGTACGATAAAAGCCATCACAATTCCAATTACCTCAGATACGCCACCAATCTCAAGGGAAGAGAGTGTAATATCTCCACTTAATTCTGTTTGGATATTTTTATATTCTGTTATCTTAGCACTATCTTTAACTAATTTCTTGGATTTCTCTGTTATATTTTCAGCTTTTTTCTTGTAAGTAATATCGGCATATGCAACAGTACCGTCATTACTGATAGTCCCCACCTCATAAGGGTTAGTAATAGATTTTATTGCTTTATCTTGTGATATTTTATTTAAGGTGTCTGAGATAGTTTCTCGATTTTCTTTTGAAGTAAGTTTTTCATTTTCACCGGCACCGAAGATTATCCTTATTGATCCCGCCTTAGGTGCAGATGGAAATTCTTTAGAAATGATATTACCTGCTTTTTCAGAAGGTGTACCTGGAATAGCCATATCATCATTGAATGTTGGTTTTAATGTAAACGCAATGGTTAGAATAGCAACCATTATAATAATCCACCCACCAAGAACTTTGAATTTGTTTCTGGCAGACCAACCTCCTATTTTATACAACAATTTAGACATATCTTTCTCCTCTCAATCTATTAATCAAGACACATCGTAACAAAGTATTTTGAAGCTGAATACGTACGTTTGGGCAGATTTGTTATTATCTTAAAAATTTTTATAATGAAGTTCTCAAAAAGACTTATTATCATTTTCTTTTTTACTTTTCGAATACGTTTTCAATAAATCTAAATTCTTCTTTAGAAAATATACATTAAATTGCCCTTACGTACGCCTTTAAAAGTTGATTTTATATTAAGATAAATAAAGCTAAAGCTTAAGAATATGGAAAAATCATGTTATTTACGAGAGAAAGAACCTCAATATGTAAAGTTATTTGAAAATTAATAGTAAGATTCTAAAAACTTTATAACCTAATTCTGAAATCTTTTAGTCACTATGAAAAGGAGTGAACCACTCAATTGTTTAAGCTTTTTAGGAAGAGAAGGTGTTACGTTTGTTTAGTTTGTGGATATGGCTATTTATCAAGACCACTGTACAATCGAAAAGGGCTACCCAATATAGGACTAATCTGTAATTGCTGCGGTTTTCAACCGGGATATGACGACACGAAATTAGAAACAACTATTGAGGAATATCGTGAATATTGGATACTAGGAGGAACCTTGTGGTTCGATGATAAGAAAAAACCTAAAGACTGGGATTTCAAACAACAATTAGCCAATATTAATATAAGAGATTAGAATGGGTTATTCTTTCCTCAGAAGAGATACTATGAAAATAAAATTACACGGTTAATCATAAAAGTTTAAAATTTAGAGTGAGTCATTTTGATTTAAAGCAATAAAAAGAAGAATATATTCTTAGAAGGAAATCTTGCAACTTCTAAAAATGAGGTTTTTATTGTTAAAACTATATTGTCAAGAATGCTGAATGCTACATGTAGTTCTTGACTAGAATCAAGTAACCCTACTCCACTAAATCCAGCAATTGTAACATCTGTGGGGTGAACCATCTGAAAAGAATTTTTAAATTCTCTTTTAACAGTCATAACTTTTTCATAAATCTGCATGGGTAGCTCTAATACAATGTAGTTATCATGTTTAAAATAATCCATAGCATACTTTCTTTTTTTATATATTTTGTTAAAAATGAGAGATGGACACATCTTGTTTACACTAAGTAGTCAACATAAGTACAAAAACTATTTGTTAAGTTAATTAGCAATATTGATACAATAAACTAATTAATACATATTCAAATGGGGTTGTTCTAATAGAGACAATATTATTTTGTATAGCAAACCAAAAATTTAATCTAATCCTTCTACAAAAAACAACATTGACTCTCCTCTTAGGGTAGACATTAAACTTAAGTTATAAATTAATAGAAGGGGTGTTTTGATATGGATTGTATTATTTCGTGAGGTCCGAAAAAGTGTTTATCCTGAAATAAAGCAACTCAATTAATACGATGGGAAACTTCGGTGAATTCATAACAGATGAGCATTTCATCAATAAAATCTTATCCACATATAATCGTACGGCACTATCATACAGTAGCTATTGACAAGTCCTGTGGCATAGAAAAGTTTAAAGTATTTTTAACAGAGCATATATCTGTCACTAGTTATATGCTGTCACGATTTAAGGAAAAGAATGCTTAAACATGCGGATATGATAAAAAGACGGAGTTTAGAAAGAGAGGGAAATACTTATGGATATTAAATCGCTTGATTTATTTTCACAACAGTTTCACCAAAACCCTTATGATTATTACAAGAAAATTCGTCCACACCAACCTTTTGCAAAAGTGAAAATGCTTAACGATGGAAACAATACATGGATGGCTTTTACTTATAAGGCGGCAGAAGCCGTATTAAAAGATAAGAGGTTTATAAAAGATATGCGGACTGCCT
>Ga0268252_1000956_pt1 | contig 17319 bp, 20 predicted proteins | sample AgamicMgSfrz_FD_200244 | JGI IMG/M metagenome (GOLD analysis project Ga0268252, IMG submission 200244) | Agave microbial communities from Guanajuato, Mexico - Mg.Sf.rz (v2) (version 3) | ecosystem: Host-associated > Plants > Phyllosphere > Phylloplane/Leaf | place: Guanajuato, Mexico | collected... | reverse complement strand
TAGTTTTTGGTTTTTTATACCATAAAAAAAACGTCGACTATGTCAACTCTTTCATTCTTAAAAAAACACTTATCGAATGAACGTAAAAGAGAGTCCCCATATTACAGGAACTTTTTTTGTCAAAAAAGATTTTTTTTGTGAAAAAAACCAGAAATCTATAAACGGAGAGGTTATACTAATAGCGAGGAATAGAAACCTATTCTTATAGCAAACTATCCGATAGAAAGGAAGGGTATTATGAAATATAACGGGTGGTGCGATGGTTCTTTTCGTGATGAAAAAGGGTACATAGGATACGTTATACGAGATGAGCACGAACAATTAATTCATTATGGACGACATGAAATGGCAGAATGCACAAATGGGAATGAAGCAGAACTTTATGCAGCATTGAAACTCGTACAAGAAGCCAATCGATTGGAGCTATCACCTATCACGATTAATACAGACTCCAGTGTCGTGGTGAACGGAATGGAAGCTGATTATATAAAACATACGGTTCACGACAACTACATACAAGAAATTCGAAGTTATCTAACGTGTAATAAGGAAGAGCCATGGGTGACATTTCGTTGGATACCGCGGATTTTAAATTTTGAAGCTGACCACTTATGTACCGAAAATTATACTCCACTACCAAATAGTAACATCTCCATGGAAGAAAAAAAACAAATTCTTTACTCCTTCTCCTTTACATGCCCTTATAGAATTTCCGACCGTATTCGCGAACAATACAAAGAAGTATCTCCAAGTAGTTATCGAAAAAGCAAGAGTACAAAAGAGTTAGATATGAAAATTATGAAGGCCATTCGTCTTGGGAAAGTCATTCTCGAAGAAGGAGATGAAAAGTGGGTTCATTATTGGAACTTGCGCATCAAATTAAAGAGAAATGTTGTAAGGTCTATTACCTATTCACGACGTCCTCACATTGTTTCAAAACACGAAAAAGCACAATGGTACGAAGATTTCGCCCGAGAAGTGTATTGCTCACAGCAGCAAAGTTCACTCGCAAACGCCTAATTTAACATAACGAAAAAAAGCGAAGGGAGTTTATTTCCCTTCGTTTTTTGCATGGAGAATACGATAATGATTGGCAAGTACATGGGCTTTAAGTGACTCTAATTTTTTTCCTTCAATATGCCGAACATTTTTTTTCTTTAACTCACTAACAAACCATCCCTTACTATATACATGCATACTGACCCCTCCTTTAACACGAGGTCTCATTATATAAAAAGTTTTGGTTTTGCAAGTAGAAAGATGATATTTATTCATACTCTTCTTCATTGGATTAGTACCCCTTTCGGCGAACGACCCATAATGCTGCTCCTATAGAAACGGCCATAAATACAGTGGCGGGTAGCAAGGCGTTAAATGCTTGCTCTTTGGTCAAACGACTGTCTTCAAGTGATGCTTTTTCTTTGACATCATTCGCAAACTCTGACACTTTTGCCTTAATTGTCGTACTCATTTTCTTTCCATTAGCCCGAACGAAAACGAGCTTATAGGTTACAGTACCTTTGCTTAGCTTAAGGATATCGTCAAACTGTTGTTTCGTGGTTTCTCCAATCAATTCATTGTCACGATAGATAAGTACTTTCTCAACATCTTCTGGAGCTGTCCATGTAAGAATAAATCCTTTTTTGCTTTTCTTTACAGCGACTGATTTTTTTAACGTATTATGAACTATTTTTTCTTCTTGTATATTTGTTGTATTTGTATTTTCTATAGAAGTGTCGATAGGAAGGTTAGGTGCTGGTATGGTTGGATTTAGCTTTTTTTTCATCGTCAGTACCTCCTCACTTTTTGAATTGCTAATCATACTAATAACAACTATTCTTACATTCATACTTTTAATTCGAGATATGTCAAAGCCTTCTTTCTAATTTTTGAATATACCGCAGAAAAGAAGTTATGGACTTGGGTTCCTTAAAACGAAATAAAGGATAATAATGAAAATTGCCCAATGACTAACTGACCATATTTATATTTCAGTCACTTTAGTTCAAGAAAATAATCCTGACAATTCCTTGGAAAGGGGAGAAATAATGAACAAGTTAATCCGTATTATTCGAGATTCTCTGATTCTTATTAAGGCTGAATTTAGTAGTGTTTTCAGTAGTTATAAAACGGCTATCCCTTTTATTGTTATTTTATTTATCCCGCTCTTATATGCTGGCATGTTCCTATGGGCATTTTGGGACCCGTACGGGAAAACAGAAGAACTAACAGTCGCAATCGTAAACAAAGATGAAGGAGCTACTATTCAAGATAAGACATTTAATGTCGGGAAAGAACTAGTTACATCCCTGAAAAAAGACAACACCTTCACGTGGAAATTTCTAAATGAAGAAAAAGCGAAAAATCAACTAAAAAACAAGAAGATTTACATGTATATTGAAATTCCTTCGAAGTTTTCAAAAGACGTAGCGTCTCTTACAGAAAACAGAGTAAAAAAAGCGGAACTCATCTATGTACCCAATCAAGGAATGAACTACATCGTGTCCAAAATTAACGATACTGCTGTAGAGAAGGTGAAAGAGAAGTTATCTCACAAAATTAGCGAGACCTATGCAGAAATGATGTTTGCTCAAGTTGAAAAAGCAGCAGAAGGGATTGGCAAAGCAGCCGATGGCTCTAAAAAGATTGGAAATGGTATGGTTAAAGTCCAAGAGGGTACAGGAGCGATGACTCAACAATTAGAAGAGAAACAGCAAGGGGTGAAAGATTTAGTTAATGGAACTCAAACCATCCATTCTGGATTGCAAACTGCTAAAAATGGAGCGACTTACTTACAACAAGGAACCGAAAAACTACACAGTGCTACACGTGATTTGTCTGAAGGAAGTCAAAAATTAAGTAGCGGCATTGATACTTTCTCCGACAAAATGAATGAACTCGCTGCGGGCGCAAACTATCTAAATACCACAAGTAACCAGTTAGCTGGAGCGGTGCAAAATTTTATTTCCCAACAACCAGAACTTCAAAACAATCGCGATGCTCAAACTCTTTTATCTTTATCGATGGGTCTTCAAAAAGGCATGAAAGAATTCGCTCCATCGGTTGATGAAGCTAAAGAGGCATCCGTCCAATTAGCCTATAGCAGCGATAAACTGTCTCAAGGTCAAACTAAAGTTTACGGTGCTTTTGAAACCCTGCTGCAAGGGGAGAATGGTCTTGTAAAAGGATTAAACAAATTGGAAGACGGAACGCAGTCTCTAACTAAGGGAAACCAAGAAATGTATAGTGGATGGGTGTCTCTGATTGACCACTTAAACGAATTACATGATGGACAGAAAAATCTGTATGAGGGGAACCAAACCTTGACTGCCAACCTACAAGACGCACATGATAAAGCTAAGGGAATCAAAGGTAATGACAAACGTTACGATATGTTCTCAGACCCAATTACATTAACTAAAAAAGTTCAACACGAAATTCCAAACTACGGAACGGCACTATCGCCATACTTCTTATCAATGGGATTGTTTGTTGGAATCTTTGTTTGTACCGTCATCTATCCGTTTCGCGAATCTGCAGGGAAACCAAAATCAGGTATAAGTTGGTATATAAGCAAAACAACCGTTATCTTGTTTATTTCACTTATGCAAACTCTTATATTAGATGCAGTCATTCTTCAAGTTTTAGGTCTCCATGTATCTCATACCACTAAATTCATTGCCTTTACGTTTTTAACCAGTGTAACCTTCGCCTTTTTAATTCAGTTATTAGTAGGGGCACTAGCAAATGTAGGGCGCTTCCTTACAATTGTGATTATGGTTATCCAGCTAACGGCAAGCGGAGGAACATTTCCAATCGAACTCATTCCACATAAACTTCAAGCCCTATATAACAGTTTGCCAATGTCTTATAGTATCACAGGACTTAAATCACTCATTTCGTTAAATGATATGACTACTATGAAACATTCAGCTTTTATATTGTCGTTATATCTAGGTTGCTTTGGAATTTGTAGTGTTTTTGTGTACTGTACGTTACAACATTTCGGAAAAAAGCCAACGGTTAGTTAAAACGTTACACTAACCACTGGATGAAGCACTGAAAATAGCAAAATTTAAAAAGGCAAAATTAACTCATCCAATAACGGATAACATTAAATAAAGTAGTAAAATGCCAGAAAAGAGACACCAGAATAGGCGTCTCTTTTTATTTTTATATCTATTCTATTTTCGCACTCCACTGTCCATCAGCATTGATAACTAACGCATAATAACCATCCGTTTGTAACTTATTGCGAGTAGAACCACTATAATTCCCAATTTCATTAACCATTATGCTTTGTCCGTTTAATTGAACAACAAAATTACTTGAGCCAGAATGGTTAAACGCGAATTTATAATTTCCTTTTTTAGCATTAAAGAATACAACGTCATCTCCTCTACCTTGAAGGGTGGTCGGAGCATCTTTAATATCTAACGGGGGCTCTTGAGATATATTAAAATTCCATGAACCATCCGCTACTACGTTCAAGTAATATGTACCTTTTGTAGGGATTTCGAGGAACGTCTTCCCTTTGTAATTTCCAATTTCATTTACTAAGTTTTCAAGGTCATTTCCGTTTTTGTCCTGAACCGTCACTTGGAAATTAGAATTTCCTGTATGACTTCCATCAAAAATAGCATAACCTTTTTCTAATTTGATACCATCAGAAGCTGTGTCTCCACGACCGCTTACTTTAATCTTTGAATCTTCATATGCCTGTTCTTCTGCTTGCTTTTCGACAGCTTCCGCATCACTTTCTATTTTATCTACCTCATCCATGGTCGAAGCTTCAGTAACTTTATAAATTGTATCACCATCTGTATACGCAACAAGGAAACCATCAGTTGCTTGTAAGACATAGCCTACATTTCCATCTCCAACCGAAATGCTTTTTGGATGCTCAACATTTAAAGATTCCTTCGCAGTTTTAAATTCATCATCGCTCATGCCTTTAAAAATCGCTTCTTTAACATCTGCTAATGTTGAGGGTTTTTTAGTCTTTTCTACTTTTTCTTCAGCCTGAGTTGTGTCTGTATCTGTACTGCTGGTGTTATCTACATCAGCAGATACTTCCTCATCTGCAGAATATTCATCATCGTCTGAGCTAGGTGCATTTAGAGCTCCGACCAAAAAGATAATAAACATAGCAATCATAAGACCAAAAGCTTTTAAAGCATGTTTACGTTTGGTTGGAATAAAAAGAACAACAATGCCCCAAAGTAAACAAACAGCAAAACCAATTAATCCAATAATACCAAGTACATCAAAAAATGTGTACGAGGCCAATCCAAACCCCAGATAATTCATAATTGACTCCCATTTCTACCTATGTATTTTTTCGCAGTACTATTTTACCATATTAGTTTGTCCTAAAACGGCGGGTGGATTGAAAAGGCGGAATTAGAGTACGAATAGACAAAATAGAGGTCTGAAATGAAACAGCTCCGCATCTGTATACCATGCAGATGCGGAGCTGTTTTTCAAAATTACTTATTTTAATGCTGTAATAACATCTATTTGGGTGGCTTTTTTAGCAGGACGTAAGCCTGAAATAAGAGCGACTGCAAGGCTTAGTCCCCCTGAAATAAGGACCAATGATAACGGAATGGAAGAAAACACAAAGTGCGTAGGTAATTCTTTAATGTCAAAAAATTCTTTTAGAACAAATGGAACTAACTTATTTAACAAGAAACTGATAACATAAGAGAACACAATACCCCATACTAATCCAATGAATGCAAGATAAAGTGTTTCTATCAAGAAGAGTTGTCGAACTGTAGATGGTCGACATCCTAATGCTTTTAATATTCCTATCTCTCTTGTTCGTTCAGTTACTGCCATTGTCATTGTGTTGAAAATTCCAATAGAAGCAATGGCAACAGCGATGATACCAACAAAGATAAGACCTGCTTTTAAAAGTAAAAAGACAGTTTTAATATTTTTTAACTCATCAGCTACAGAATAGATGTAGTAATTATCATCTTTTAACTTCTTAGAAACAGCAGGAAGATTTTCTAAGTTATCTCCATACACTGATACTTTTGTGTAAGACATTTCATCTGTTGGCTTCATTTCATCTGCCAATTTATCCTTTGCACTAGGGACTGTCATCCCATTGGCTGTACCTGTAAATTGTTCAATATCCTTATACCATTCGTTTGAGATATAGATATTATTATCTACTTCCCACTCTTTAGCTGGTGCTTTTCCAATGCCCACAACTGTAAAGGTATACTCTTTTTCTTTTCGTTCTTTTCCTTCATACTGAGAAATGGTCATTTTTACTTTTTTCCCTAGTAAATTCTCATGTAAACCATATTTTTTTAAACGCTCTTGGTATTCCGAATCTGTTTCAGCAGCTGGCAAACCCTTTGCCTTTTCATTTAATAAGTTAACTGCAAAGTTATTTCCAACTACCACTTCATTTTTGTTTTTAGGATATGTACCCTTTGACAAACCAAATCCTGTTCTTTTCTCTTCTTTTAAATCAACTAAGATAGCCCCAACAGCTCCTCTGTAATTTTTGTATGAAATGAGAGGAGACTGCTCTAATTGTGTCGTAGCGGATACGCCTTTCACATGAGGAAGAGACTTAAAGTAAGAGATATCTTTTGCTTGGATATGAACATCATCAAATCGTTCCGCTTCTTTTCCTGTGACCTGAATTTCAGTTATTTTCTGACCTTGCTTTAGTTCGTTTTCAAATGTTTCTTGCAAGCCGAATCCAACTGAGGCTAAAGAAATTAAAAAAGCACAACTAATAACAATAGCTAGTACTGTCATAAAATTACGAGATTTGTTTTGTTTCATGTTTAGACGAATAAATTCAAGTTTCTCAGACCACTTCATGCTTAAGGACCTCCTGAATGCGACCTTCTTTTAATAACAGCGTTCGATTGCTAATGGAAGCTACCTCATTATCATGTGTGATAATGATGAATGTTGTACCGAACTCCTGATTAATAGATTGAATGATAGAAAGAATAGAGGCTTCTGTTTCAGTATCAACATTTCCAGTAGGCTCATCCGCTAACACAAGTGGCGGTTCATGAATCATTGCACGAGCAATGGCAACCCGTTGTTGCTGACCACCTGATAATTCAGTGGGGTAGTGGTCTTGAACATGGTCAATTTCAAGTCGTTTCATCCATTCATCTACTTTCATTTCCCTTTCATTTTTACCTATGCCACTTAGCTTTAAGGGCAACAATATATTTTCTTTTGCTGTAAGCTTGGGCATAAGTTGAAAGTTTTGAAAAATAAAACCTACATTTTCTAATCGAATGTCCGCTCGTTTTTCTTCTGACAAAGACACAATTTCTTGATGGTTTACTAATACCTGGCCCTCACTTGGCGTTAAAAAACCACTTGCAATGTGAAGTAGAGTACTTTTACCTGAACCGCTTTTTCCTATAATACTAACAATCTCGCCTTTTTCAACAGAAAACGAAACGTCGTGTAAGACAGGAATTATTTGTTTGTTCTGCTTTCGTCCTATTACGTATGAGTGAGAAATATTTGTAAGATTTATCATAAATTAACTCCTTTCGTGTCTACTGTATTATACATAGCAGTACAGTTAAAATCTAGTATTAATTTCCATATCCCTAAAAAAAACTAAATTAGTTAATGAAATACTAATATAGCAGGGCTCCATAAACCGATTTATAAAAAAGTAAAAATACCAGAATATTCTTTTATTACAAAAGGATTTCAATTATATAACAATAGTTAAAAATATTACCTTTGCTATCCAAGTATTGCAAAAACGGATATAATAGGAAACGAGGTGATAGATACATGGATGAATCGCAACTGCACCCACGTTTTTTTCAAGCAGCAAAGCTTCTTGAAAAGCGCTGGAACGGACTCATTCTATCGTTACTCGTCGAAAGAGAACGTTCGTTTAGTGAAATGGAAAAGATTCTTCCATTCCCTGGTCGTTTAATTGTTGAACGATTGCATTTTTTGGAATCGAATAAGCTAATTAAACGTAAAAAAACGGACACGGACAGCACAGACCAGGTTTTCTATCTCACTGATAGAGGTCGAGATGTTATGCCTCTCATGAAAGAACTCTAGATATGGGGAAGTACATCAAGAACAGATGCATTTTTAAATGCATCAAAAAAAGTAAATACCGTAAGTAAATGCGTGAAAATTCACTACACTGACAACTGAATAGGAAGAAAAGAGCACCTACTAGTATGCGAGAGGCAACTAGGTAGGTGCTTTTCTATTTTATTAACCATCGGATTAACTATTTTTAACAGTCTATGTCTACCGAAAATTTGAAATGCCGAGTTGTTATTTGGTTCCCCTTTAGCATGACAAGGATTTCTTATAAAATACAGTTAACTCTTTACTTCAAATATATACTCTAAAATATGATGAGAGTGGCCTTCCATTACAACTTATTTGTTATTTTGAAATAGTTCTTACGTTAATTCAAAAGCATATAAAACATCTTTATCTATTCATTATGTTTAATTTTCATTTTTTGATAATTTTAGCCTGCTTTTTAATCCCCAAAATCCATTCTCGCACTTCTATAATATTCCAAATTTTATGCGCCCAATGATATGGCGTTATTTTCTTAAGAACCATTTTCAGGGTAGCGTCTTACCATATGTCAATATCTTCCCCTCCAAGAGTAAAAGTAGAAACTTTCTTGGGGATTAGCAATTTGCACAAAAAAATTTTCTCTTTTCCCATTTTACTTACGATATAAGCCTCTACTATTTGCCATCTTCCTTTCTAACTATGATATATCAAGTATAAATGCATCTTCACAACTCAGGTGAGAGACCAATAAAATAGTCTTTTTTGGTATTCGTTGCATAAAACAATGTAAAAAAGTGTCTATGCAATCGGTTTTATTATAATTATAGGCATTTTTCAAAAAAAGGGACTTCCTTCGTTTTACCAAATAGGTGAGTGGTAAGTAAAACACAATTTTAAGGGGGAATTAACCATGAAGAAAAAGGCTTTAGGTGCTTTAGTAATGAGTGGTGTATTAGCTGCAAGTCTTATTGGTTGTAGCCAAGGAAAAGACGCAGATAATGATAAAAAGACGGAAACCATTACATTTGCTACTGCTCCAGACACTGCACCGTTCACATACAAGGATGGTGGCAAGTTAACAGGATTTGATATTGAATTGGTAAACACCATTGCTAAAAACGAAGGTTACAAAGTAAAGTGGAAAGAAATGAAGTTTGACGGAATCATTCCTGCCTTACAATCTAAATCTGTTGATGGTGGTGTAGCTGCTATTACCATTCGTCCAGACCGTCAAAAGGTTACAAATTTTACAGATGTATATTATGAATCTGGTTTAGTAGTTGTTTCGAAAAAAGGTAGTGAGATTAAAAAGCTAGAAGATTTAAAAGGAAAAACCATCGTTGCTAAACAAGGTTCTGCTGGTTCTGTAAAGGCCCAAGAATTTGCTAAAAAATACGGAGCAAAAGTTAAAGTTCTTCAAGATGAAGCAACACTTTACTTAGAAGTTCAAAAAGGAGGAGCAGATGTCTTAATTAACGATAAGCCATTTGTTCAAACGAAACTTCAATCTAAAGATTTCTCTAACTTAGAAATTATTGGTGACAAGTTAACAGTTGATGAATATGGAATTGCTGTTGCTAAAGACGAACAAGATGTATTAAAGAAATTTAACAAAGAGTTAAAAGAAATGAAAGAAAACGGTGAATACGACAAGATATACAATAAGTACTTCCCAGAATAATGTTTTGTAATCACAAAGGGTGCTACTAAGCACCCTTTTAGTATAAAGGAGGGAATGAGATGGAAGGTTTCCGCATGGCTTTGGATGATATGCCTCTTTTGCTAAAAGGTGCATGGGTGACGATAGAAGTTGCTATTCTTTCTATTATTTTTGCGACGATTCTTGGTCTTATATTTGGCTTATTTCGCGTCTCTCAATCACGAATTTTACAAGGAATTGCTAAAACTTACATCAGTATTATTCGAGGAACCCCGCTTTATGTTCAAATCATTTTCTTTGTCTATGCATTAATACCCCTGATTCGTGACGAACCTTTCCCTGAAGTTGTATCAGGTGTTATCGTACTCAGTGTTAATGCAGGCGCTTATTTGTGCGAAGTGTTTCGGGCTGGAATCGAATCCATTGATAAAGGGCAAAGAGAAGCAGGTAGGGCAATTGGATTTACCCACAGTCAAACACTCCGTTATATTATTCTGCCTCAGGCTATTAAACGTATGATTCCTACATTTATGAACCAATTTATTATCACCTTTAAAGATACTTCTCTTTTAGCGGTTATTGCGGTAGCAGAACTTACTTACACTGCTCAAACTATATATGCGATTAACTATCAGGCTTTAGCTTATTTAGCGGTAATTGGCGTGATGTATTGGATAATGATTACGTTCCTTACCTATATTGCAAATCTATTAGAGAGGAAGTTGATTTAAGGTGATAGAAGTTAAACAGTTAACCAAAACATTTGGTGATAATCCAGTACTACGTGGGATTGAACTAAATATTCCGAGGCAACAAGTGGTGTGTTTAATTGGTTCATCTGGTTCTGGCAAGTCTACCCTTCTACGCTGCCTCAATTTACTAGAAACACCTACAAGTGGTGACGTTTTAATCGAAGGTCGAAATGTCGTAGACCCAAAAGAAGATATCAATCGCATTCGTCAAGATGTTGGAATGGTATTTCAACAGTTTAATTTGTTTCCTCATAAAACTGTGCTTCAAAACATAACATTGGCTCCGATAAAAATTAAAAAAATGGATAAAATAAAAGCAGAAGAGTTGGCGCGTAAACTATTAAAAAAAGTAGGACTTGAACAAAAAGCGGATGCATACCCTGCAAGCCTTTCAGGAGGTCAACAGCAACGTGTTGCTATTGCTCGTGCCCTTGCTATGGAACCGCACGTAATGTTATTTGATGAACCGACATCTGCTTTAGACCCAGAAATGGTTGGAGAAGTATTAGAAGTAATGAAGAACCTAGCAAGCGAAGGCATGACCATGATTATTGTTACACATGAAATGGGTTTTGCTCGCGAGGTAGCCGACCGCGTTTTATTTTTAGAACAAGGGATTATTCTAGAGGATGCACATCCTAGCGAACTTTTTACTAATCCAAAAAACGAGCGTACTAAAGCATTTTTAGATAAAATTTTATAAAAAGTAGGGATAAAGATGAGTGTAAAACCGCTTATTGGAATAACAAGCTCATATGTAAAACACAAGCCGCATATGGAAGGCGTTTATGTCCATCATGATTATCATAAAGCCATAATTAAGGCAGGGGGTATCCCAGTAATATTACCAATAGCACCTCCAGACGTCTTAGAACGCTATCTTGAACTGTGTGACGGATTCATTTTAAGCGGCGGAGAAGACATAGACCCACAATTTTATAAAGCATCCCCACACCCTAAATTAACGACATTTTATACCGAGCGAGATGAATCGGAGTTGTATTTAGTTAATCAACTGCTGAAGATGAAAAAACCAGTCTTAGCTATCTGCAGAGGTATGCAGTTAATGAACGTGGCAACGGGTGGGACGTTAATTCAGGATATTGCTTCTCAAGTTAAAACAGCTATGCAGCATGTTCAAACTATTGACCGCCCTAAAGAACAACATGAAGTACATATTCATAAACAAACCTTGTTACAGGATTTGTTTAACGTACCAACAATTCGAGTAAACAGCCTTCACCATCAAGCTTTAGATACCTTAAGTAGAGACGTACGTGTTTCAGCTACAGCACCAGATGGTATTATTGAAGCAATTGAACATACAAAGCACCCGTTTTTCTTAGGAGTTCAGTGGCATCCAGAATCCATGTGTCAGCGTAATGATTCTATGAACGTGTTATTCGAAACCTTAACCGAACGTGCAAAATAAGTGAAAAAATCGTATTGAGAGTTTCTCAGTACGATTTTTATTTACATTTAATAGCCTCTGGCTGAATTATATGGCCAAAAATCACGTGGATTTTCATGATACGCTTCTAAAACTTCTTCAGTCGTTGGATAGACAAAATTACCTTCTTCATCCTTATAAATTGCCCACTCACATGCATATTGTCTTCCATTTTTTTGAACAATAGCAGCTGCATGATGGTCATTAAGGTGTTTTACCTCTGCGAAAATATCTGTTTTTTTAGGCATTAGAAAATTCCCCATTTCTGTTTAGTTTAGTGTTGCCTCCCTTACATATTAAAGTGTTTTTATCTATGTAGAATAAAAATATCATTTTTTTTAGGTTGTAGAAAAATAAAACTCTTTTCTCAAATACCTGGAAAATCATGTTATTTTATATATGTAATGATACTATAGTTAGGAAGGATGATATTTATGAACGCAACAAAGAAAATTCCATTCTTAGTAGAAGGTCGCTGTGTAATACTTAAAGGGAATAATTTTTTTGAATTATTTTTAGATGGGGAAGAAATAAAAGGATTTGTTGAAGAGTTTTATCGACGTATGAAAGAGTGCGAGCGTAACCATTCTTATGAAGATGAACCTGTTATTGTTTGTACGGGTTATGATGCTCAAGATGATTTTGCCTTTCATCTCGAATTTAATTCTAAAGTAGACGAACAAGGAAGACCTCTGCTTTCATCTTACGTAACAATTGGTGCTTCATGGGGAATTTCAAAAGATAAAGTTCACGTTTTTCCTTTAATGACATGGGAAGAAGTAAAAGTATGGTGTGAGGAAATTTTAACACTGGAGTTTTAAAAGACATACACAAAGTTCAACAAAAACTGGGGGTAACGAAGAAAATGAATCGACTAGGTGTAACACCATATTCTCGAGAACTATTTGATATTAAAGCTACTTTTTCTGATGAACAAAGAAAAAGATACTTGATAGAAAATCACACTGCCAATCTATTTGTTACATTTAGGGCGGAGACGTTGTTAAAATTAATGAGGTTTTTTATCAGTTCAAAATTAACACATTTTCGTTTTCGTTCTAATGATGATACAGGAAAGACCACTCTTATATTCAATCGAGATAGACACAACGGAATATTAGCCAAGTTTACTAAAGAATACACATCATATTCTGTATATTTTACAAAAGAAAACGTAGATTTTATGTATGAAGTAATGCGAAGCCTGTGGATAGAAAAAGAGGGAACAAAACCAGAACTTGAGTTTAATAAATAAATTTTAAGGAACCTATTGTGGGTTTCTTTTTTTTACTTTTTTTACCACATGTTCTTTTTATCCGCTACAATTAATTTTGACAGCCAATACAGAAAAAGGGAGATTGATATTATGGAAAAAACATTAGTTACTTTAAATGAATTTAAAAAACATTTAAGCAATTATTGGGAAAGTATTTCTGACCTTCCTAATACCTTAACTGAAGAGGAAAGAAAACAAATAATAGAACAACAAAGGGAAATGTTGGACCAATACCAAACAAAAAGCTTTGAGTTGCCATCAAATATCAGCGGAAAATTCTCAAAATTAATTAACTCGTATTGCTATAAAATGCGTTATTCTCAGTGTATTCCTAACCAATTAATTTATGTTGGAGTTTCAGGAAATCATTGGGACACCAGACCTATAAATGATTTTTATCAACCAAACATGGACGCGAACACATTAAATGAACTCAGTTTTGAATACATGCCTGAATGGTCAGATTCATATAGACAAGTATTTGTTTCAGAACCTTTACTATCTATGCTAACAATTTGTGAAGGGGACTTGTCAATTACAATTAACGACTCAAAAGATAATTATGATGCAGATTATGAATACGCCAAAAATTTTTACAAGGAAAATTAAAAACACCATATTGAAAGGGGAACTATAATGTTAAAAATTAAATGCACATTTACTAATGGAAAGTTCCAAGTTAAATCTTTTAAAGGAACATTTGAAGAAGCTCAGCAAGCATTCTTCGGTAAACTAGTGACGGTAGATGAGTCTACTAATAATGTTCAACGTTGCATTTGCGTACACCCAGCGTAAAATAATGAATAAAGGAGCGATATATATGGAAAAAGCATTATTAATTAATAAAGGAATCGACCAACACGATACTGACTGTTCTTGCGGTTTATGTAATAGCAACGGAAAGTCATACGGTGTGAGTATATACGATGCCAGTCGTAAAACATTAGATGTAAATAACGAAGAGGCAGTTTGTGATTTCGTTTACGAGGAAGACCCTTATATAACTATCTATGCTGCGAGTGAAGAATCAGCTATTCATAACGCAAGATTAGAATGTAAAGAAAAAAACGCACAAGTGATATATTCCAATTAAAATGAATAAACTCTTTTACCTTTTTATAGGTAAAAGAGCTTTTTTATTTTTAAATAATTGTTAAAAATCCAATTTGGTTCTTGTATCACTTTCTTTATTTAACAAAATAACGTGTTGATACCCTTGATTAACAGCATGCTCATATAAAGCATAAATTTGTTTGTTATCTTTTATATAGATTGTAATAAACTCCGTATCTGCCACTAAGATAACCATTTTGCAGTTGCTAATTAGAAAATCTTCATATGTCTGAATTTCATTAAGTTCCTTAGTCGGCCATGCTTGTAAATGAGCAAAGATTGGATAATAACTTTCTTGATTTATTAACGCTCGAAAGTCTTCTCCTGAAATCCAACTATTTTCATCAGGGAATAAGTCATCACTTAATTCATCATTAATTATCCTATATACTTCACCACCAACGAATCGCCACTGATATTTCTCAATATCTAGTGGCTCCAATATCCTGCCTAAATGTCGTCCATATTCGTTTGGACACCTTAACGTTACACCTCTAACCACTCTTTTACACCTACTTTTCTAACTTCATCAATATGATTAGTAGAAAAACTCTATCATAACTGAACATCAAAACGTGAAACTATTTCACCAATCCATGGCATAATTCGGTCGTGCCAGTTAGCCTCTGTGAGTAATTCTATATATTTTTGTTCTGTTAACGTTCCTTTATATAAATCCTTACCTAGCTCATTAGGATGGAGCGTCGTTGTTAAAAATAGGATTTGAACGTCTGGATTAGGGACTGCTTTTCCTAACTCGTTTTTATATTTCGTGATAAACATTTCAACATACTCTTTGTTGTTAAAGAAGTCTTTGAAGAATGAAATTTTTTTATTTAGCAGGTTAGAGACATACTTCTTTTCTACACTGTTATGAAGTGTTCCAACAATAAAATAAAAATTTTCTCGAGGGATATTGTAACTAGAACAGCGTCCAATAATTTCATTGATTTTGTCAATTAAGCCATCTCCCCGTACAAACCCTAAATCGGGAAATAATTTAATTGCTGCTACAGCTTCTTGATTAAGATAAGCTACGACCACGCCTTCAGTTTGGTGTTTAAATCTTATTCCTGGAACAGGGACGTGCTTCTGTAGAAAGGCCTCTAACATTTTATTTAACTCAACGGATACACGTCGAGACGATTGTTTTTGATTACCTAATTGTTTAGTCAACTTTTCCTCTTTAAAATAAACATCTGTCATTTTATGAAATAGTTTGGCCTCAAAATGAGCTAAACTTTCCACTAAAGAGATGTTTAAACCGCTAACATTATGACTTTCTTTACTGCTTTTTAAAAGTTGTAAGTCTGTTTTATCCTCATTTGGTAGGACGTCATCAAATAGATGTAATAATTTTGTTTGCATCTCCAATAGTTGATTCATCATTGCTTTTACTTCACTTACATCTTTTTCTAGGTGTGTTAATTTTTTATCGGTGCTTTGTTGCCATTCGTTTATCTCATTCATAAATATAACCCCCAGTTACTTTTTGTTTTGCTAATCCGAGTATAACTCAGACAATAATTATTGTCTATATATTGTCTGAAATATTTTCCGTTTATATCCGTTAATTTTTTACAAAAAAAGGTTTTTTGTAACCTAGAGCGAATGTTTCATTCATTGCCTTTGAAAGGGGAGCTACTATGAAGAAACATCCAGAACGTTATATTGTCGCAGCCATGATGATAGGATTATTTATGGCGTCACTCGACAATACGATTGTCTCAGCAAGTTTAAACAGCATTATCGAGAAAATTGGTGGATTTGAAAAAATGAGTTGGGTATTCACCGCTTATATGTTGGCATCCACTTCGACGTTGCTCATTTTCGGTAAATTGTCGGATATTTATGGGCGAAAATTATTCTTTTTAATTGGTATCGCTGTTTTCGTGGGGGCATCTGCTTTGTGCGGGACAGCTCAGACAATTGAGCAGCTCATTGCATACCGTGCGTTACAAGGTATTGGGGCTGGCGCTTTACTACCAATTAGTTTCACCATTATCTTTTCAGTCTTTAACGACCCAACCAAAGCGGCTAAAATGACAGGTATCTTTGCTGCTGTGTTTGGCTTATCTTCGGTATTGGGTCCGCAATTAGGTACCTGGATTTCGGAAGGAATGGGGTGGCGTTGGTGTTTCTATATCAACGTTCCTTTAGGAATTGCATCATTTCTTATCCTAACCTTCGCCTTAAAAGAAACGAAAGCCACAGAGAAGCCAAAAATTGATTATCTAGGGACCATTCTTTTAATCATTACCGTTATTTCTTTAATGCTGGTATTTGAATTTGGAGGAAAAGATTATGAGTGGGGAAGTAAACAAATTTTAGGTCTTGCTGGTATTTCTATTATCGGTCTTATTCTTTTTATTTTTGTAGAGAAAAAAGCATCTGAACCTATCTTAAATCTTTCCATGTTTAAGCATAAAATGATAGCGGGAACGAGCTTTATCGTGTTCTGTCAAGGTGTGTTGATGTTCTCTGCTATAACATATATTCCGATATTTGCTACAGGTGTATTAGGGAGAGAAGGGTCAAATGGATTGTTAACACCTATGATGCTATCGCTTATGATAGGTGCTTCTCTCGGGGGAATGTTAATTACTAAATTTGCTTTCCGCTCGTTTTATCTATTTTCAATGGCAGGTGGAATAGTAGCTAGTTACTTACTATTCTCTGTCAATCAAGATACGGACTACTACAAAGTTATTCTTATTATGATTGTGTTAGGATTATTAGCAATTGGGCCGCTAATGAGCGTAGCACAAAATGCGGTAGCAAATGCCGTTCCAAAAGACCAATTAGGGAGTGTCAATTCCATCGTCGCATTTTTTCGTAATATCGGAGGTATCTTTGGTGCATCCATTATGGCGACCATCGTGAATAACTCTCTTGAGTCCGATATTAAAGAAAAATTAAGTCATGCATCAATTCCTGCAGACAAACTAGAACAGTTATCGAATCCAGAAGTCTTACTTCGAGCAACAGACCAGATTCCAGC